>Ga0181532_10000141_pt1 | contig 70965 bp, 80 predicted proteins | sample PEATcosm2014_Bin_33_FD_119768 | JGI IMG/M metagenome (GOLD analysis project Ga0181532, IMG submission 119768) | Peatland microbial communities from MTU Mesocosm Facility, Houghton, MI, USA - PEATcosm2014_Bin11_30_metaG | ecosystem: Environmental > Terrestrial > Soil > Wetlands > Peat | place... | reverse complement strand
GCGCACTGGAAGACCCTTCAGGACTATCCGCAGGTCGTGGCCACTGCCACCACACGGAGATCGCAACCATCCCACCAAGCTCGACCACTTCGTCTTCCTGCGCAAAACGAAGTCAGCCAACAGGGTCGAGTGGGAAATGGACCCTGACCTGACGGCGCATTACGGAGAGCAGTGCCGCGAGTTCCACGTCATGCTCATCGACGATGACATCGAGAACATCTTCCCCAGTTCTTTCGCCTGGTGGACGGCCACCGAGCGCAAGTGTTGGGGTGATGGCGTCCAGGCTACACGGCGTACTGCTGACAATCCGTCCGGTCAGGCGTGGCCTCACTGCGGCAATGGATGCCGGGAGCTTACTGCCGGCCTATGCAAGCCCAGTGGCGATCTCCGCTTTGTGTTGGCTGATTTTCCTCGTCTGGGGAGTGTCTGCCGCATCCACACCGGTTCGTACCGTTCGATACGGCAGATTCACTCTGCCCTGGAGGAGATGCAGACCTTCACTGGCGGTCGCCTGGCCGGCATCACGGCCAAGCTGACGGTTCGTCCGGAGGAGGCCACGTACTTCGACCGGAAAGAAAGGCGGAAGAGGACGGCCCCTATCTGGGCCCTCAGCCTCGAAGTCGAGGGCGACGACATGCGGAAACTCATCGCCAACCTGACAGAGAACGCCCGACTCTTTGCTGAGACTCGGAAGCTGCTGGGAGGAGGGAATGTCCTTGAGGTGGTTGAAGACGAGCAAGAGCAGGCACCAGAGTTGGCAGCGGAGTTCTATCCGGCGAATGGTGCTTCGAGCACCGAATCAGCGGAGGCAAGTAGTTCCCCTGCCAATCCGCCTCCGTGCGCCACGCCGGAGCCACCGTCCTCTCAAAGTCACTCTGGCTCGTATGGTGGAAATGGATCTGGCAAGTCGCCTGCCAATGGCGCCGCCTCAGCCCATGCCGGCAACAATGGGGACAATGGCAACGGATCACATCATGACTCTGGACTCAACCAGCTTCGCAACGAGTTCCTGGCTGCAGCACGCCGTGTGGCCACAACCAAGAAACAAGCGATCGGTGAAGTGGTGGAGTGGGCAAGTGATGGCGCATTCAAGTACAGTGATATTGGCCGCATGACAGAGGGCGATGTACCCAAGTTGCGAGCAGCCACTGAACTCATGGCATCAGCGCTCGCTGGAACGGCTTGCTGAGCGCTGCACCCCAGGATCTCCCAGTTCATCAACTGGGAAATTGTAGGCCAGACACTTCTAAGCCGATTCTTCGCATCATGGCTTCAGGAGGCATCGCCATTTCAGAAATAGCTAGCCCCCAAACTAAACGGACCAGCGAATGGCCAGCCCACTTGGTGGAATTAATCCCGGCCACGACAGACTCTCAGTAGATGTGGCAGCGGGCGTGATGGGCGCGCTTACCACAACTTATGCGCAGCCTGCAGTCGGCTGTACCCGAGTCCCGAGTTGGCAGCGAGGCGAGCCCAATGTGGAACACCGATAAGACAATAACCAGCACCATGTGGTACTGAATAAGCCAACGATGCACACGTTGATGCACGCGCTTTGCTACTTTAGCCATAGGCTTACCCTCCTCTCCGGGCTCGCCACCGGCCTCCTCGGAAGTCGCCAGACCCTCGTGACAGTAAGTACCATCGCGTGGCTCGGGAATCGGGTATAGCCGACCCCAATCGAGATAGGAATGGTTGTGTTCAGAGTGTCTCACATATGGCCGTCGGGCTATCGAGTTGAAACGGTGAAGTGCGGCCACTGGGCCTCGCTCCGCGGCCAAACTCGCATAACGATGTACTCTTGCTCATTATCCCTGGCTGCCGTGAGTGGGCACCATATCTCATTGATTCGATTCAAGCTGGGGAATTCGTCCCGCAGGACTTCAACGGCGTCCGTGATTTCCGTGGGAGAGCGGGGGACGTTGTCCATCTCGAACAGGAGAATCCTCCTGTCCGCAGGTGTTCCTGCGAGCTTGGGAAGTTTGTCTTCTAGTGCTTTCCTTATGACAGACTTGAAGTCCTCAGGCATATTTGAACGCATGACATAAACGCGTCCTTCGGGATATGGAGAATCGCTCCTTTTAATCTGGAGTGTAAGTTCGAAGCCTACGTCTGGGACGTGGTGCATGGATTGGCCGTCTGGAATAGAAAGCCGGGCTTCTCGGAACCATGAGATGGCTTTTGCTCCGACCAGCTTCCAATCGGGTCCTTTGGGGATTGCCCATACTCGGATGGATACATTGAGGGCCTTGCCGGGAATACGGAGAGAATGGTCTGCTTCGAGCGGGGCAATTGCAGTCAGCAGTCGTTGCGCATCAATCTTCTCTCCGACGAAGGGCTGGATCAGAGTATGCTCCACGGCGAGAATTTGACCGCTGTTGTCGTAAGCGATGGCGTCAATAGCCTCGTTCCGCCTATCCAATTTGTCGGGCTGCTTGGTAACCCTGTAGGAGGTGCCGGAGTATTCGTTGAGACCCTTAATGAATTCCTCAATCAGAAGCTTATCGCGCTCCATGGCAAGAACCTTCCGGAGTTCTCGAGTATACAAGCCGCGAAGTTCAAGAACAACTCCGTGCTACCAAAGCAAAGAGGCTCGACCGATAATGCCGTTCCAGATCTTTGTATTAATCCGCGGGAATCAGGATGCGACTTTGTTTCCTATTTTCCCTATGCTTGGACGGCACCTAGAGCACTTCGGGAGAGGATGAGGCCATATACGCTGCATCCCAATCTCCTAAAAACCCACGGCTTTGTCTTAGGATTTGGTCAAGACACTCTCTATCTTGATATTTATGGTCATCCCGAGAGCGCATGTTTGCGAGGCATTCCATCAACAGTCCCGATGGCTGTGCTACCTTTTCCTTCTCGTGCCATTCACACATATGCCGGTAGGTCAAATGAACCAAGAGGTCTGCCGCTTGCAATGGCGCTGTTTCGCTTGCCTTGGGAAATAGAGCCGCGCCGAGTCTGTCCACAGATTTCCACGTTGACCAGGGCCGAGGACCAACTTTGGCCTGTTCTTGAATCTGCTTAAACATGGCTAGAGCATACTCGGCAAATGATCTGTCGACCCCGAAGTTGAGATGCGCTTTTCCACCGACCGGGGCGTAGTCAGTAACTAGCCTAACCACATTCTGAAATGGGACAAAGTAAGGCTTGGTCGGACACCCGCTCGTTATAAGTTTGATTGTCTTTGGGTCAATTGTAGCCCCAGTCATGAATCTCCGTTGTTCCAACGAGAACGAATAGAAGTCCTCCACCACAATGCCGTAACTTACAGGGCAGACCTTTTCTTGTCCTGCGATTGCTCGTGCCAGCCCCCTTAGCATTGGCTGATGCATATGAGATTTAATCAAATCCTTTGCGTGGAATTCTTCCATGGGGAAATCAAAGTCAGCCAGCACCGTTTTCCATGCACGCTCAAGCTTTCGCATTTGGCCTTTCCCGCCGAAGTATCCCGCGATCACACAAATCGCGGCACCATCATGTATTCCACTTTCATCGAGGTACGCGTCAATCATGGCGAATATCTTTGGGCGTCCATCTCGTGGATGAACTGGAAGCGGGCTGTCGTCACTGCAGTCCCGACCGTAAGATTCTCTCATGCCGGCCACGCAAGGTGCAACCGCAGTACTCGATCTCGACGCTTGCCGCCAGCAGTCCCCGAAGGCCTTCCAGTTCCAGGATCATGGCCTGTGATAGGGCCAGCCATCCATATGAAGTGACGGTCCTGCCCACCTGACTTCAGGGAGGAGAGAATGTGCGATCTTCGTCTCAGAGCGCCCGCCACCGTGGTAGCGGATTACTTCCACCTCTTCGTCAACCGGCGTGCCTACACCCTCCAGTCCAACCGCCCTCACCCGGGAAGCGGCCGGCATTATTACTACCGGCCCAAGGACAAGAAGACCGGCCAAGGACTCAGCCTGACGCCAGACACCATCCGTCGCCACCTGGAAGGGGAAAATACGATCGGCCTTTACGCCATCAACCCCGCCACGCAGCGCTGCAAATGGGTCGCCATCGACGCTGATTACCAGGATGCGCTCACTGATCTCATCAAGCTTGACCGCTGCTTCAAGCAAGACGGTGTGGCTTCGGCGTTGGAGCAAAGCAGACGTGGCGGGCATCTCTGGATCTTCATGGCGGAGCCGCTCCTGGCGCGCGACTGCCGGCTTTACGTCTTCGACCTCGCTCTACGGTTAGGCATCCCGATCAAGGTAGGCAGGCAGCGGGAAGGAATCGAGATCTTCCCGAAGCAGGACTACCTGAAGCTTGGCAGGTATGGGAAGTAAGCGAGGAAGTAAGCGAGACATTGTCTCGGGATCTGGGTGATCTCCATCTCGGCAATGTGCGGGCATTTCATCCAACATGGATGGCAGCTTCACGATGCGCGGCGGCATCCAGCTGAACTTGCCCCGTGAGTCGCGCAGATTAGCCAAGAACTCGTTCAACTCCTCAGCCGGTAAGCTCCCCTGCATGGCGATGATTTCGTGAATGTCTGCGACCTTCTGTAATCGCGCCTCAGGCCGATAGGGCCGTGTGGACAGAGCAAGGTTCCCGGAGATAATGACGCCTTTGCTGTCTTGCTTCACCGCGATGCACGACAACTCCAGCGACTTGTATATTGGTGCTGATTTCGAATCTATGGGGCACTTTGTGGATTGCAGGAGAGGAGCGACCTTTCTAAGGAACTCATCAAGTGGGTCAGGCGACGCCGGCATCGGATTAGGTCTCCTTAAGAAACAGAACAGCAATCGTATTCCATTCTCATCCGCTCGTCAGGGGTACAAGAGTACTAGCCGACAATGAGTCGTCGCTGCGGTAAACTCAGGGCTTGGCGGCAGACCGCCCAAGCTCAGCAAGGAGATGAACCAGTGAGCCTGTACAAGCGTGTGACGTGTCCCAAGGGAGGGACGTGCAACACGAAGGAACCTAATCGAACATGCAGCAAGTGCGGCGAGAAGCCGGAGGGTGGAGCTTGGTGGTACAGATTCCGGTTCGCCGGGCGTATTATCCACGAGTCGAGCCGCAGTGAGAGTCTGACCATCGCGCGTGAAGCTGAGAAACAACGCCGTCGTGGACTCGAGGAAACCTGGAATCAAATTACCCGGCGCACACTGCCGCCGCCGTTCGACAAAGCTGCCGAGGAATGGCTTAAGGGCCGGGAGGGACGCGTAGCGCCAAGCACGATGACGCTCGGTAGGATAGCTACCGCACACCTGACATCTGTTCTTGGCGATAAGCTGCTTTCTGAGATCACACCACGGAACGTCGAGGCTTACCAACAAGCCAGGCTGAAGGAGGGAGCACAGGGGCGGACGATCAACATCGAGGTCCAGACTTTGCGGCAGATCCTGAAAGCGAACAAATGTTGGCAGCATCTTGCTGGCGAGATTCGGTCGCTCAAGGAACGGCAGGGTATTGGGCGCGCTCTAAGCCCGGAAGATGAGAGATTGCTCCTCTCCAGATGTGCAAATGCGGACTCTGCCTGTTATACGGCGACAGTGCTCGCCATCAACAGCACCATGAGGAAGGACGAGATAAGAAAACTTCCTTGGAATCAAGTAGATCTCTTCCAGGGTGTGTTGACGGTAGGCAAATCAAAGACTGAGGCAGGAACTGGACGTGTGATTCCCTTGAACCCAGCTGCGAGGAGAGCATTAGCCGATTGGGGTAACCAATTCCCCGACCATAAGCCTGAGCATTACGTTTTCCCTTGGTGCGAGTGCAAGCAGATTGACCTGACCAAGCCAACCAAAGGTTGGCGCACTGCATGGCGCACAGCTACGCGTGCAGTGGAATGTCCGAAGTGCGGGTTGGTCCAGCGGCCTACCAAGCGTTGCGCGAACAAGAAATGTAAAAAGGACATGCACGAGCTAAAGAGTCCGCTGGCTGGGCTGCGTTTCCATGACCTGCGTCATACCGCCATTACCAAGTTGGCTGAGTCCCAGGCTTCAGATCAAACCGTCATGGCGATCGCTGGACACGTATCTCGTAAGATGTTAGAGCACTACTCGCACATCAGGATGGCTGCCAAGCGTGCCGCGTTGGACAGCATCTCTACGCCCCTCCCGAGTGCTCACAGCAGTGACGCCCCACCAAATCCTCAACGGGGTGTGCACCAAAATGATAACCAAAATGGGAAGCATGAAAACGTGGCAGGCTCTAAGTTACTGATTTAATTGGTACGCCCGGGGTGATTCGAACACCCGACCCCTTGCTTCGTAGGCAAGTGCTCTATCCAGCTGAGCTACGGGCGCACAGCCGCTATGCTACACATCCTGCACTATATACCTTTGGTTCGGCCTGCGTCAAGGCGGACACCTTTTTGGGTGCATTGGGTGCAGGGTAGCCGAGGTCGGCTGGGATTTCAAAACCGACTCCTACCTTTTCGGCCCACTGTTTCCGCCATTCCTTCATGGTCTTTGATGAGAAGTCGTAGTGACCGTTCATCCGATTTGGGTCTTGATGCCCAATCCAGTACGAGATTAAATGTTCCGGGACCCCGTCTTTTCCCGGAATCCCGTCGGCCCTCAACACTGAGGTCCTGAAGCGCCGGAAGGAGTGGAACCCGCGTTTCCCAAGGCCGAGCTTCTCGCACAGATTGTCGAAGCTGCGCCGGGCGTTCCTAGCCGATTCCCGCCTCCCGCTCCTGGTTGGGAACAACGGACCAAAGTTACGCCTTTCAATATAAGTCTTCAACAGGGCCGCGACTGGGGCACAGAGGTCAACGTCCCGGACCGAGTTGCACTTCGCCGGACCGATATGGTGACGCCAAACGGTGTGCTGAACGTGAACCGTGCTGCCGCCGTCGACGGCGTGTCGCACATCAAGAGCTGTTTCCTCACCGACGCGAAGACCCCCAGCAGCCAGGAGTACATACCTCATCCTCTCACGGCCCCTGGCTGCCTGGACAATCTTGCTGACCTCTTCACCAGTCAAGGTCGGTCTGCGCAGTTTCTCAACTTTGACCAACGGTACATCCATGAAATCGTGATTCCACGACCGTGGATAGAGTTGGTTCCCCTTGCTATCAACTGCTGAGGCCACCACCCATTCCAAGACGTTCAAGACACAACGGACGGTGTTGGCAGACCTTCCTGCCTTACACATTTTCTCCACTAGGATTTTCCCCTCGGGATTGTCGATGGAGGCGAGCGGCCTGTCGCCGAATTCTGGTAGCAGCCAGGTGTCGAGATGCGACTGCCACCCGGCAATGGTGTTCGGCTGGACGGGGTCGCGCTTCCGGTTTCGAGAGTCCATCAGCCAGCGCTCGGCCTGCTGACGGAAAGTGGTGCCGGAGGTGACGCCCTCCACCTGTTTGAAGTGCCGTTCGGTATCGGCCCCAGACTCCGCGATGATTTCTTTTGCGCGTCGGTCGCGCTCGGGCTTGGTCATCTTTCCGGGACCAGAGACGGGGCAGATCGGGATGCTCTTGTACGCCCGTTTTTCCTGCCCTACAACGTCGATGCGAAAACGGACGTGGTACATGTTGCCTTTTGCTTCTATGTAGCCTGACTGCCCAGACCTTCGAGCCATAGATTTCCTCCTGGCTCGTTGGCCTGACGCCGAAGACAGTTTAACCGGCACCGTCTCGTTTTGGCTACTGGGAATCATCATGCTTACCGGGAAATTCACCTATTCCACGGGGACGACATGCTCCTGTGCGTCCAGCGTAGGCGTCTCGTGACAACAGTTCTCCGTTGCCATGCGAGTTTGCGTCGGCATTCCAGCCCTCCAAACGCAAATTTTTGCACACGGATGCGCACGTCCAGCGACAGAACCCGGAAATGTTTTTTCGATTTATGTCCGGCGAGGAAGGGTCCGCTTTGCGAACTTCAAGATAGCATCGGCCAAGGGAGGGTTGAAGTGGTAAAGGTCTCCAACGGGGGCGAGGACTTTTGCGAGTTGCCGGGCCAGCTTTGGCCGGTCGGCGTTCGACGGTATGGCTTTTGACAGAATGTACCTCAACGACGCCGTGCGATGCAAGCGGGCATCGGGAATGACAGGCCGGTTCTTCTCAAGCCAGGCCGCCAGCTCACACATTTTTTCCGAGGTGTCTACAAGGTTTTCCGGGACGGGCTCCAAGTGGCCGGCAATAACCACGTGGCCGGCAATAACCACATCATCGGCAAGCTGTCGTAAGCGTGCAGGCAAGGTCTTGAGCTTGTGGGCGGATGCTGCGATGCTGCGCAAGTGTCCCGACGCATCGACGGTGAAGGTCTCGAAGGATCGTGCTCCGGTCCGCCGCCTCCGGGCTTCTATCACATATCTCACATGCTCGTGGAGTCCGATCAGAACACGGCCAAGGTTGACTCCTGATTCGGAAAGTGCTTTCCAAGCCTTCGACGCTCTGGGCTCGGACTCGATGGCTTGGCGGATTTTGTAAAGTTCCTTCCAGACATTCGACGCTCTGGCGTCGGACTCGATGGCTTGGCGCAGTAGGCGTATGTCGTCTAGGTATCGGGTTTGTCCTTCCATAATGTGCGCACCGGTGCACTTTGCTGCTTTGCCCAGACTGTAACCGCCCGGCAAGCCCACAAGCAAGTTCAAGTTTAGCGATTCAGGCGTCTTTCCGCCAGCCCGTTGTTCCTTCCCGCCTGAATCCTTTTGCTCGCTGCGAACGGTCAAAAACGACGATCTCGCCTGCACAAGATAACGCTGCGGGGCTGGATGAGCTGCACCGTTTCCACGCAGCGAATTAGCCTGTGTTTTCCGGGCAACACGAACCTCGCGTTGCTCAATGTCTCGAATCTGCTCGCATGCCGACGCACGCAAGGGAGTGCGCCGGACAGGCAGGAGAGATGCAGGAAGACCTGGCTTCACCATCTGCTCACCGGATAATGCAACCCCTTCGACTTTGCCCCCTGCTCGGCGGACGCCATATTGAAGCTCCCAAAACAGACCCTTACTCGCCGGACATAAATCGAAAAAACATTTCCGGGTTATGCCGTTGCCCATGGGCGCACATATGAGAAAGTCACCTTTGGCAGATAGGACCAATGCTCACGGCCGCTCCGCGGCCGCGTAGCGGCCGATGACTAGGGGTAAGAGCAAGGGCGTATGCTCACGCTCACAAAAGCGTGTGCACAAAAGGCCATGGGCGAGAAGACCAAGATATCGTGGACGGATCACACGCAGAACTTTTGGAAGGGCTGCAAGAAAATCTCGCCGGGCTGCGAGAACTGCTACATGTTCCACGACATGCGCTTCCACGGCATGAACCCCGATCAGATAACCCTAACTAAGACTTGGTCCAATCCACTGCGCTGGCAACGGAATTGCGAAAAGCTCAACTCCCTCGAAATGGTATTCACGAACTCTTGGTCCGACTTCTTCATCGGCGAGGCGGATGCGTGGCGGCCGGAAGCGTGGGAGATCATAAAGCGTTGCCCGAATCTGATCTGGCAAATCCTGACCAAGCGCCCGGGATTGATTGAGAAGCGGCTTCCGCCCGACTGGGCACTCGGCTATGAGAATGTCTGGCTAGGTGTGTCGGTCGAAAGCAAGGCGTACCTCTGGCGCATGGACACGCTGCGCAAGATTCCGGCGAAGGTTCGCTTTGTCTCCGCCGAGCCTCTCCTTGAAGACCTGATGCCTGAGTTCGCCCAGCATCTCGACGGGTTCCACTGGGTTATCGTGGGCGGCGAGAGCGGGAATCATAGCAACAATTACCGCCCCATGGATCACGAATGGGCGAGGAGGATTTTTGCGGCCTGCAAGGAGCGCAACATTGCCAAGTTTTTCAAACAGAGCGCCGGATTTACCACGGAGACGGGCACGCTGCTGGACGGGGAGGTGATTCACGAATACCCGGCCGCTCCGACGGTCGCTCCGCGACCGTCGCGGAGCGACGGCAACAGTCAGGATTTCAATCAAAAGGGGGATGCCATAATGGTACAGAAAGTACGCACTCGCCCCGAGGGGAAGTGCGACAAATGCGGGAAGTGGAAGCAGCTCGTCAAGACATCGCCTCCGACGAGATGCAACCCATGTATCCAACAGGAGTATCACGAGGCGGAAAACGAGGTGGCGTTGAGCGAGATGCGCTTGCAGCCCGACTGGGAGGAGACCAAGCGCAAGAACATCATGCGTGCCTACCTCGCCATAGACCAAGCCATCGACAAGCAGGCGAAGCTCCTGCAACATGACCTCGAAGCCGGGCACGAGATGCGGGCGTCGTGGAAAAGCCAGATCAGCGGCTACATCAAGACCATCATGCTCAAGCCGGGGGAAGTCCCGCCGCCGCCCAAGGCGGAAGGCGGGGACGGTCCGCCGCCCGTCGTCACCGAGAAGGATGTTGAGAAGATGGAGAAGGCCTTGGAACAGGACCTGAAGGCCGCCGAGGCTGCCGAGCAAGAGCCCGAGCCCGCCGCTGGCGGCAAGGCGGCAAGCGAACCTGATCCTGCGCCCCAACCGAAGGTGTCGCCGGAAGCGGCATTGCCGTTTGTGCAGCAGTCGCCGCCCAAAAGAAACACTGAGATCAAGGACATGCCGCCGGAAGCCGCCGCTGCGAAGCCGCATGTGTGGGTCGGGGATAAAATACTTGCGATCTTGGCCAGCCGTCCCACGGAATGGCTGACCCAGAGACAAGTCATCGAAATCTTAGGCGAGGGGGCAATCGGGCAAGTGCTGCCGTTCCTCTACCGTGATGGTCGGGTCGTGCGCCTCAAGCAGAACGGCATTTTTCGCTACCGCATCACAGGGGAGAAGGCGGCACCGGAACCGGCGAAAGCGTCGGCAGAGTTGACAAGAGAGCAAGTCGAGGCGCTGAGCGATGAGGAAAAGAAAGTGTACCGCGCTGCCTTCAACGCCGCCTTGAAGTTGGCTTTGGAGCATAGGGAGGGATCGCTCGCCCGGACCGGGAAAATAATTGACGATTACCATGCTGAAGCTGACGAGTTTAGTTTGGCAGAGGAGGACGCCAAGACGGCGGCGGAGAATGCGCTGGCGGAGTTCAGGGAAGAGGCCAAGGAGGAATCCGCTGACGCTGACACTGATGATGCTGGCAGCGGCAGCGGAAAGGCGGACAGCAAGGCCATACAAGAAGCGGTTGCAAGCGAGCCCGCTGACGCTGACACGAAGTATGATGACAGCGTCAGCGGAGCGGCGAAGCCGATGGAAAAGAAAGGCTACTTCACGAAGCTGGCGGAGAAGGCAGGAAAGAGAAATTCAACTGAGAAGCCGCAGCGGCAACTCTCACCATCTGCGAGGCAAAGCATACTTGGAGTCCTCCAAAAACGCCCCGCCGACTGGTGGAGCCTCAAGGAGATCAAGGAAAAATTCACAGGCATGACTTTGGAGTATCTCAGGTGCGTCATGCCGCTCTTGTACGCAGAGGGGCGGGTCGTGCGTATTCCCGAGCACGAGGGCAAGGGGTATCGCTACCAGATAGCGCCCGAGCCTCCAGAGGAAGCAATGATAGCGGCGGCGGCCCGCACATAAGTAAATAGTCCGTGATTTTATCGTTTGGCCTATACGGTCATTGGAGGATACACCAACGGGACGCAGGGCAAAGGGGAGGGGCAGCCTATATGCCCAGCCGCATTCTGATGTCTTGTGGATGGCGGTTACCATCGAGGGTCTTGGCCCAAGCCTCCGCATAGCAGTGCAAACACGCGGGGCTGACCCTTCTGGCAGCCGATCCAAAGGTTCAGGCTCTTTTCGGTCCACGAGATTTTGGTCTTTTCGCCCATTGGTTTCTGGACTCCTGCGAAACTGAAACCAGCCCAGCATCCGGCCGAAAAAGCTGTCAATAGTAGCTTTGTGCCGTTGCCCCCGGTGCCATCGGGATGGCGCTGTTGGTTTCGGTTTCGCATGATGCGAGAAACCAAAACCAGCAGCGCCCACCACGGGGCAAAACGACGGGTTGGTTTCGCCGTTCGGTTTCACAGCCCGAAACCGAAACCATGCTGGCGGTTTCGGTTTCTCCGCAATCATAAAACCAAAACTAGACCATTCCCGCTCTAGGACAGCCAACTCGGATTCGACCATCTTCCACGACCGCTCCGCGATGGCCGCAGGGCGGCCGATGCGGACTTCCGTCACGGGCAAAACTTCGACCGCCGCTATGAGCAAGTTCCACCCGCCAGCGAGCCTGATCTCCAGGGCACGCTGGAACACCGCCCTGAACCGCTCCAGCGCCGAATCGTGGCACAATCCAAGTGTTCCGAACTCCCTCGCCGCAGCCTCGAACGCACTGGGCTACATCAACATGCTCACGGTCGCACGGGAGTTCTTTTGAGCGTGAGCATCCCTGTTGGACATTCGCCCCAGCATTCGCCCGGACTATCGCGCCGGCCGCTACGCGGCCGCGGCGGTTGTCCAGCTTGACCCACTCCCGGTTGCCGGTACGGGCACTCTCGGCAGAGGCCTCACTTTCCCGCCCAGCGTGAAATTGCTTTATCCGGTCTTGCACGGCGTCACCCATCTCGTCCAGGACCCGCAGCAACTTGGCGTTATTGAGGGATTTCCACGCCCAACTCTTCCAGCGAAGCTCCCTGGTCAACTCCGTGGTGCTAATCCCGAAGGGCTACTTCTTCTCCGCCCATCGTGACTAGCCAATGCGTGCAAACCGAATGCCGAAGTTGCCATCACGTCTTTTCAGCGACTTAAGACGCAAGATGCTCTGCTATTCCACGGATTATGGATTTACATATATGTACTGTGGTATATACACCGAGGATACATGAGGATACACGTGGTTACACGTGCGGGTTGGATACACGTGGATACATGAGGGTGCACCGAGGTTACACAGATATACATATGCTATATATGGATACGCTAAAGTATGCAATAAGTGCCTTGACGATACCAAAAGCTCGTCGTGCACGCCGGAGGCATGTTTTTCGACTATCAAAAGTACTCTTTGAAGGAGCAATTAAAGGAACGCAGGAACGAACTCGGGAACGCAGTATTGGGTAAGTGAAAGAGGATTTACAAATCAAAGGAGACTTCGAAGATGTCGGAGCACCAAAACGGAACGACGACTGGAATGACCGGAACGATAAAAGCAGGACCCGGAAGGTATTCGGCCATCCGGGACATGAAGGTTGGGGATGTCCTAAACTTCACGAGAATAGATTATTCCGAGAATCCGGAACCCAACACCTACAATCCAAACAGCCTCCATGGCATTTTGTCCTACTACAAGTTGCGCTACGGGATGCTGCTAAAAATGCGCCGGGCAAAAGACGGGTCGGCCACCATCCGGAGGCTAGCATGACCAATCAGCCACAGGACGACGATCAGCGTAAATCATCAAAGCCGGAGCCGGATATCTGTATTCGGCTCATCGCCGTCGAACTTGCCTGGAACTCGAAAGAGGTCGACGATAACTACAAGCCTCTGGTTGAAACCTTGAAAATAGTCCTTCAAGAGAATTTTAAATCGAAGTCGCAGAGGGTACGGATTCAACAACCAAAGGCTCGGGCCGAAGTGTTGGAAAAACCACCGTGGAAAATCGAAGAAGACGAAGCTGCGTCTCAAAATCAAGCTCCCGGTGATCCGAACCGAGAGGACGACCTGAAATGAGCAATCGTCACACCGACGCCCTGCATTACGCCCTTCTTCCAGATGTGCCTGGAATGTTGGGCAGCACCCTCAAGCAAGTTGCTTGGGAGTTGTGCTGGCATGCGACCGACGCTGGGAAGTGCTGGGCCTCAAACCAGACGGTGGCCGAGGGAACGGGGCTCGACAGAGGCACAGTTCGGAAAGCGATCAAGTGGCTGTGGGCCATAACGCTCATCAAGGAGATAGAGGAAAGGTGGACGGATGAGGGGGACAGGACCAGCAACATGATAACTTTGCGCCAAGTCGTCGATATCCCTGAAGGAGCGGCTGACCACAAGAGCGGCGTCAAAGCTTTTCAAGGCTGGGAAGAAAGGGTAATCCGCACGGATTCTATGCGATTTGGACATTCGGCATGGGCTAGGTGGACACCAAGGGTGGGTGCGCCAGACACCGAGGGGTGGGTGTACTACGCACCCACGGTGGGTGCGCTACGCACGGACGGTGGGTGCGTACAACACCCACGGTGGGTGTACCACGCAGGGACGGTGGGTGCGCACGGCACGGACGGTGGGTGCGTGGCGCACCCCAAACCCTCATATGAATCCCTCAGGTTAATCCTCAGTGAGAGTACGCAGGTGAAGCCGCAACAGCAACAACTACCCGGGGCGGCTGCGGAGGCAGCGGCTGCGTCGTCAACTTCAACTACAAAACCACAAGCAGGAGAGAGACGCTGCTCCGCAGCGTATAAAGAGGAAGAGATCACCTCCGGTGCGATTGAATCACCAGCTTCGGGAGAATCAGCTTCGACAGATTCAGGTTCAGCTTTAGTTAAGGAGCTTCTGTCTGGGAACTCCGCACAAGAGGTGGTCTCTGAGCCAAAGGCAAATGTTGAAGATTCCGTTTCGTCGACGCCGCCGGAGGCGGCGTGCCCCCCCGGTTCCGCCGCCCCCCCCAAACCTGCCATTCCCGTTCAAATCCAAAAGTTCCGCACCTGCTTTTTCCGGATGATCAAGAAAGAGCCGGAAGGCTCTGAGGAACAATTCAATCTCCTCGTAGACACCATCTATGACTACAAAACCTTTGGAGCCTTACTTCTCTGGACAGCAAATCGGCCTGCTGTGCTGAACAAGCTTGCCAAGGCCAAGAGTCCGCTTGGGTATTTCATGAGCGCCATTGACAGGTACAAGGGAGGATGGCTCGTGAATGAGTTCATCGAGTGGGCGGACGGTGAAGGAAAAGAAGCATATCCCGGGCTGATAGAGGAGAGCCGTTTTCTGTGGGACCCGGATTATAAGCCGGGGGAGCAAAGTTCCGAAGGTACAGCATCCGATACGAACGCCTCCGTTTAGCCTGCTTAGCCTAGCTTCGCCTCGCTAACGGCTGGACGGGAAGCTTGACGAACTGCCCTAACCCTACGTCGCCGCATCGGCCGCCTTGGGCATCCCGCCCCCGGCGGGGGCTTTTACTTGCGCAAAAATCTCAACAACCTCTCCGGTATTCCTGACGTAGCGCCACACTTGCCGCAGCGTTCGGGTTTCGTGGCGGTTGGGGACTACTCTCTCCGATCTCGCCCGCCAACCGGCAATGACCCGTGCGGCGTTGAGCCCGGGCCCACCCGGGAATACCGTGATGCCGGATCGTTAGCTACCTCGCTCTAGTCATCACAGGCAGGAATCCGCTAGGGAAACCACTCAAGACATTAAGCAACAAGCAGAGAAACCCGAGAGCATCGCTTCCCGCCCCCCGCCGACTACAAATCCGCAAGTTTTGCGACTTCCAAACCCTTCTTTGTTAGCCCAACAGGTTGACTTGTCGCCTCGTTGGGCAGCAGCGGAGTTCCCCGAGAGCGTGGGGATTCCGCCACTTTATCGACCAAAGGGGACGGGATCGTATGGACAGAAGAAAGAGTCACGGAAGAATTTCGGTAAGGACGGGTGGGAGCCGAAACCGGCGGACATCAAGTTGCCGCCGCCGCAACCGGGGCCAGCGCCAGGGGCGCAGTGAGCGGGGACGGTTTGGGTGCACCCATTCCTATTGGCGGAAACCCACCTACCGAACTTGGGAGCACATGATCGCCCGCTGTTACAACCCGAAAGATCGCTCGTACAAATATTATGGCGGTCGTGGCGTCACGGTATGCGTTCGGTGGAGGAGCAGCTTTGAGATGTTCCTGGCGGACATGGGCGAGCGTGAGGAAGGGATGTCGATTGACCGCATCAACCCGTTTCGAAACTACACGCCGGGGAATTGCCGGTGGGCCACCGATGAGCAGCAACAACGAAACAAACGTGCCAACTGCAAGCGCAGGCGGGGCGTGCGTGTCCCGTCCAGGGAGGGCTCATGGGACGCACAGGCATGCGCCTAGGAACGGGACGGACGCTGCCCGAGCGGCTGAGGGATGCCCGGGAAAAGCACTACAAAGAAGTCGCCGACATCATTGCGAGCAACCCGGACAAGTCCTATGGCGTGCTGATGGTGGAGAATGGGTTCACATCCTGGGCGATCAAGAAGGCTGTGAAGATCGGCGGCATCAGCAGGCCGTGTGGAAGGCGGTCACCAGCGTACAAGAATAGGATGCTCGGCGGGCGCACGCTGGAGACGGCAACGAGGGTGCTGCCTGTGGCCGGCACAGGATTGCTAGGCACCCAGCCCGACGCTTGTCGCACGGAGGGCGAGGCGGTGAAGAAATGAACTATCGGCACCACTTATAGGAGCAGCTTCCGTCGCCGGACTACTGCTCCGAATTTCGAGGTGAGGTGAAAATCACATGGAAGCAACAATCGAGGCAATCGAAAACATCATCAGCACCGAACCAGATGCCGGGGATCAGCCCACCACGGTTCAGCCTGATGAAGCCACAATGGAAACTCAGCTCGCGGCGGAGATCAAAACGCTGTGGTCGGACCACGTGCGTCTGAGCGCCAGCCGCAAGGTGACGAGCCAGGAACTCCGGCAGCTCCGTGCCCGCTTGGCGGAGCGCCTGCACGAGATGAAGTCTTTGCTGGCCCGTCCGGGAAGGGGTGGGCAGTGGCGCTCCTGGCTGAGGGAGCGGAAAATTCCCCGGAGCACCGCCGACAGGCTCGTCGCTCGCTACGCCGAGGCGCTCGGCGGCGACGGAAATGTGCTCAGCGGGGCAATTTCCGAGCCGACGGCACCGACTGCCGAGAAGCTCGCCATGAGCGTGTGGTCGTCTCTAAAGAAGGTCCTCGTCACCTGCGGCTCCGTCGTCCAGTTCATCGGCGGCTTCGCACAGGTTTCTGGCGTGCCGCACGAGTGGCGAGAAGAAGGCTTGATGATCTTCCATGCAGCGCCCAAGGTCGCCGACGGCGTGACCGGAACCGGCGTGAGTACCGAGTCTGCTGGCCCGGCTCCACAGCCTACGGAAGGCGATGCGAATCCTACTGACGCCCCAACGGCCGATCCGAACCCGCAGCTTCCTGGTGAACTAACCGTAATTTCGGAGGAGTTGCCCGCCTCGGCTCCGACGATTGATCCGGCTCGGCAGCCGTCCAACGAGACCTCGACTGCAACGGGAGAGCTAGCGGTTGAGACCGCCGCTACGCCCACGGAGACTGTGCAGCCTGCTACCGCCAACGGCGTGGACAACGGCAACGTGCAACAGCCCATCGGTGAAGGGGAATAATCGAATGACCCTTAGAAATCCGCAACGCAAAAAGCGAACAGCGTGCCCGGTGAAACTGGCGGTGGCGGCAGTCGTCGAGGGGAGTCGAAACCCTCTCGACGAGGACATGTCGGCGGTCAGTCTCGACAGAACGAGCCTCGACTTGCCGGAGCAAGAAGATCAGGCGACGTGCTCTCGGTGCGCCCAACCTGCGGTGGAACGGTGCCCGGAGTGCGGCTCGCCACTGTGCGGCGGCAGCGTTGTCGAGGACTAAGGCTGAGACTTCCGCTTTCCTTTCGGAGTCGAAATAATGGCGGGCAGCGCTGGGCCTAGCAGGCTGAGCACAGAGTCACGTTGGATGCGACCTTGATTCCCGACAACTAAAACCGTACAGTCGCTCTTTGCTCGGGTCACTGCGTTGTACAGCAGCCTGCGCTGCTGCTCCACCGGCCATCCCGCACTCTTGTACCCCCAGAAGACAAAGACATGATCGAACTCTCGGTTCTTTGCGCCATGGACGGTTAGGACCTGAAATCGAGGTGAGCTTCGACCGAACGCCAAGGCATTGTGAGCAGAAAGTCTAGCGAACTGCACAACCAGCTCATGCGTAATTGCCTGGATGCCTCGCAGCTTGGCGAACCGCTCAATCTCGCGGGCTATGGCCGCAGCGTGGCTGTCGTTTACCAGGTGAGGCGGCTTCCAAATGTTTCCGGCTGCTCCACCATCAGAGATTCCCAGCAAGCCCAACAGCCGTTCCACGGTCTCTTCTTCCGTCAGTTGCCGGACCCATCTGACTTGAGCTTTCGGCATTCGTCTCGAAAGCTGATTCTGAAACGATTGGAGTAAGCTCTCCAATAAAGGATCGTCGAGGCTCAAGGCAATTAAGGCGCAGGTCCCCGCATGAATTGGCTGTTGGGATGACCACGGCAGGAACCGTTCCACAATGCGCCACGCCAGCATCGGGGGCGTTGGTGCCCAATACACTGGGACCGTATGGTTTGTGGCCCTCACGTCATCTCGAAGCGCCCGTGCTGCACGGAGGATTGCCTGTTCGTTTGTCCTCCGGCACCCGGCTAGGTCTTCATAAAAGACAGCCCCTTGCTCCCTTAGCTCGCCCGCCCAGGCTACTGCGGGGCACACGCCGTCGCCTTGAAGGAACTGGAACTCATCAGCAGCGAGCATGAGGGTACATGCTTTCCCAAGGTTCTGCACCATCTTTAGCGTGCCGCCGACGCAGTCCTGAAATTCATCTACGATAGCAAGAGGGTAAGTCCCGCCCAGGCTGTTGCGGACAGTCGGGCTTTCCAAAAGCTTGCTAGCAAGGTCCGTCAGCTCGTCGAAGGTGGCCTGGGTGCGGTGATTCCTTTCATCAAGCCCGCAAGGCGTGCTGCAAATCGTGATTGGTCTTGCAAGGTCAAGACTCCTCCGCCAACGGTTCACCACCGTCAAAGCAAAGCTGTGGACAGTTGAAACGTCCACCGGCAGAGTTGGGCACAGTCGGTCAAGCGTAGACCGCAGATGCCTGCGGGCACCGTGCATGACGGCCATCGCCAGCACACGCTGGTGCGGTCTTGCGAGAAGCTGCCCGCTCAGGGCAGCAGCCTGTTCCATCAGTCTCCGGGTTTTGCCAGCGCCTGCTTCGCCTGTGAAGAAGAAGGGCTTGTGCATGCTCATGCTCGGCGGATGTGGTCGGCCACGTATAACTGTGCCCCCTTATGCTCCCGCTTGTTCCATCCGGGGGAGCCGGGAGAAGCTCCGCCGATGATCGCTGCCAAGTCGCAGAGCAGCTCGACTGCCCGACTGACGCAGTGCGGCTGGTCAAGAGCTTCAGAGGCAAGATTCTCCCGAAGCTCCCGGTCTTTCTTGTTGTTGATCAGCGCCTGCTGGAGCCGTTCCAGAGTGCGGTCAGCGCTAGACGGGAGCAGTTTCTCAAGCACTGGCCCTGGGGCGGCCAGCGCAGGTTGCAGTACCCAAGCCGCAACACACTCGATTGCAGCGTTATTGCCCCAGCGAATCGCCCGTCCTGGTGGCGAAGCCAGGCCGAGGAGGTTCTCAAAATACTGGTCGCCGCCCTGGTCACCATCGACAATCGGCACCGCATCGGGACGCAGCTTGCATATCTCCTCGTAAGTTTCCGTTATGGCGGCGTCTTTGGTAGGCACGACAGATAACGGGCGCACGCCCGACGAGGCCCCGAGGTCGTCGGAGGTTTCCGCAATCCGTTGTAGCAGGCGCAGCCAGTCGTAATCCTGATCTCCCTCAGGAACAAGAACCCCTCCGGCAAGGATGGCTTCGTAGTATGCTTCTCGCCTTTGAAGATAAAGCGACCGGATTGCGTTGGAAGGGATGTTCTTGATGGGTTCCTTCCTGAGCCTCTGCGCAGTGAGTTGGCCGTGAAGGTTGCTCAGGAAAATCGCTTCCGTGGGTTTGTAGCTGGCAGCAACCAGCGGCGAATGCGTTGTGATGAGCGACTGGGTGCTGACCGCCCTGATGCGATTGGCTAGCCGTTTGTGCAGCGATGGATGCAGGTGCAGCTCCGGCTCCTCTGCGATCAATGTGAAATCTTTTCCTTCCGCCCTCCTCCTGTCGGCGATGGCGAGCAGAATTAGAAACGACTGCAATGACACCATTCCTGCTCCCTGGCGGCTTAGCGGAAGGAGGTCGCCCTGGGAATCCCTGATGTGCGGCAATAGGCTTTGCAGCACGCCAACGGTGTCAAGGGAAGTGGGTTTGTATGCCAGGCGGCTGCTTTCCGGCAGCATAAGGAAGAGTCGCAGTTCGGCTTCCGCCGCTTCAAGAACCGGCTTTAGGTTCGACGAATTCTCAATAGGGTTCCTGGGGGTACTCAGCTCGCCTTTCAGCTCGCCTAGCGCATCGCCCGGCATCGCATTGCTCTGCCGCAAAGCCTTGATGAAAGTCGAGGAGCCGAAGCTTAAGAGCCTGTCCCACTGGCGGCTTGCGGGGAGGATGAAAACCCCCAGCTCTTGTATTCGATGTTGGCTGACAGCATCGCACCCGTCAGTGAACGGGTCTGCTGATCCGTGGTAAAAGTAACGCTTTGCCTCGAATTCACAGCTCTCGTCATCATAACGTGCGCACAGGGCGATCTGGGCAGCAAGGTGCGCCCCTGCTGGCCGGTCGCTCTCGAACGTCACTTGGGATTTATCGTCGTGCCACCAGACCGGCTGCGCAGCCGATTGCCCGCCGAACCAGTCAGGATGCTCTTGCGGGTCGTCACCGGAAAACCCCGTCACGGAGCAGATGATCGTAAAACGGGAATCCGGCTTCGGTCGCCCGCCGAAGAAATCCCAATCGGATAGCTGGTACACAACACGTTCCCGGCCGAAAACTAACGCCAGTGCGTCTGTGACCGCCGTCTTGCCTACGTTGTTGGGGCCAAGAAGAACCCCATGTTCCGGCAGCGTTATCAACCCTTCCCGTATGCCTCGAAAGTGAGAGAACTCGATTTGAGCGATACGCATGTTGCGACCTTTCGGCGGGTGCTGATCCTCCGGTTCCCCAGGGACCGAGCCGGTAGGAGTCAAATTTTGTCACAATTTCGCAATCTCTGCACTGCATGCTAAGTTTCGGATGCCTGCCCCTTCCGACTCTCGTGCGGCTGGCTCGTTCTGGCGAGCGTGCAGATGGTCATAGCGAACAAAAGGCGAATATGCTAGACTTGCGTCCGCCATGGGAATGCGCCAATGCCGGGTGACAGTAAACGACATGGAAGGCGTTCGGCACAGCGTCGAGGTGACGGCGTCCACTCTTTACGAGGCTGTGGCGATGGGCCTTGCGGCCATCAGGGGCGAGGAATGGGCGGGCGAGATCGCCGAGGGGCTGAACGGCGTCGAGGTCACGGTGATTCTGGTGCCGGTGGTGCATACCGTGATTATGCAGGATTTCCGGAAATGGCTGGACCGGAAGGGCGGAGCGCCGAGGGAGATCAGTCAGCGGGAACGCATCCGCCAAATACTCGGGTTGGCCGGGACGCCGTAGAAAGTAAGCTAGTGCGTATGGTCGCACCGCCTGACGAATCCGGCGAGGCGCACGCGGGGTCGCCGACGACCATGCAGAAGAAGTGGGGTAGCCCCCCCTGGGGCGGAGCGCCGTCGGGGCAAGAATTCAGAAGGCTGCCCGAAAGTTCGACGCTCGGCCGCCTCGCCTGCCATTACCAACACAGCATCCCGCCTCTGAATCGGGCAGACATGCTTGACGGCTCCCCGAATTTCAAAGTGGAATTCTTATCTTCACAGCAAAAAATAATGCATTCGGCATAGACTGCGTCTCCCAAAGGGAGGGCACAGATGGCACACGACCATCAGTTCGGGCTGTTCCAGGACGACGAGGGCGGGCCTGTGTGGCGGGCGTCTTTCGTCGACCTCGACGAGGCCAAACGCAACGCACGAAGGCTTGCCGACGAAGAGCGCCGGGAGTTCTTCGTGTGCAGGTTCGAGGACCACTCCGAGGTGGCGAGAGTGTTCCCGGCCCGGAACACGACGGTCGAAGTGCTCCTTGAAGTCCCCCGGAAGATTGACTCAGCCAAAGAGGAGGCGAAATGAGCCATCGGCATTTATGTGATGCCGCCAGTCACTGGTTCGAGTGCGATGGCAAGGCGCTGCGCCGTGGCGACACGGAACCATCCGTGTGCGTGTGCGACACCTGTGGCTTCCCGCTGGAGCGAGGCGACCACAGCCGGTGCAAGAATTTTGTCGAGCTTCTCGCCTGCCCGGCGCACTGGAATGGGGAGCGGGGCAGGACGCTGGCTGCCGAAGTGGAGCAAGCCGTCGCACACCAAAAGGCTGCTTATGCAGAGTTCATGAAAACGACGGAAGGTACCCCGCAATACCACCAAGCTTTGGAGGACTTTCTCTTCCTGCTGTTCCCGGATTGCAACTCGTCCATCACCGTGCTGCCCCAGCCGCACAGGCCGGACGCCCAACCCGACACCGCTCGGCATGGGCGGACTTCCGGCAGGCCCAAAGAGCGGCACCAGAACCGGATGAACGCCCCCACGGCGAAGCGTGGAGACCGCTGCACCCTCTGCGGCAAAGGGACGCTCGTGCCCTCGCCGTCAGGGATAAACTTGCTTTGCCACGCATGCAACCGAATCACCGTGCTACCCCAAGCGCACAGGCCGGATGATCGGCCCGTCGCCATGCGGCATGGGCGGACTCGTAGCGGGCCCAAAGAGGGATAGCAGAACAGAAAAAATGTCTCCACCGCCGGGGCGCTGGATTTTGCGCTGGGAGGCGATTTTAGCCCGATTCGGCGCTTGCCAACCGTTCCAGTGCAGCCAAGTGGTTCGCACCTTAAATTCAACTTTTTGTACCAGCCTGGCGGGGCATTATGGGCAAAGACCTGACCCTGCGGCCCCCGCCCGGAATCCCCGCGAGCAAATGCTGACCGCTCCTTTCACCGCGAACGGGGCGGAATCGGCTCCTGCGCCTTGCCCCGGCATGTTCCTGAATAAACCTCACCTGGTGCTAATCGCCATCCAGCAAATCAGCGGACCTGGCTGCAAAAAGAGAGGCGGCAGTGTTTTTATGCCTGCGGCTCGATGCCCGGGTCCTGCCTGACACGACCGTAATGATCGGGAGGCTTCCCGGCCTCTTGGCAATAAAAAGTGACGCCCACCGGACCTGCCCCTCAGAGCTTCCGTTTTTCGCAGTATTAGGGCTTGAGGACAGTTTGCTCAAGAATGATTTGTATTCTCCAAGCCTCGGCTTTCGCCATCCCGCTCCCCGATTCGAGCGTGCAGATGGCCGTCACGTCGCCGCCATACTATGGCTTGAGGAATTACGCCGCAAATCCCCAAAATGCTTTCGGCCAGGAGGCCACAGTCGCCGATTACGTGCACCGCACAGTCGAGACCCTGCGGGAAATCCGGCGGGTGTTGAAGGCAGATGGCGTGGTCTTCTGGAATGTGGCCGATTCATATTGCGACAAAAGCCTGTGCCTGGTCCCGCAGCGCATCGCCGTCGCCGCACACGATGATGGCTGGGTGGTCAGAGACCAGATCATCTGGCACAAACCCGCCCCCATGCCGGAATCCGCCAAGGATCGCTGCACCCGGAGCTATGAGCCAATCCTGATGCTTACGAAGTCTACCCATTATTATTGGGACAAAGAGGCGGTCTCCGAGAGAACCAACGACCTCAAGACAAAGCCCCGCAGGTTCCGGAACGGGGATGCTTCCGTCACCCTTCGCCACGACGATGGTAACTGGTATCAGCCGAGGGGCACTCGTAACCCCCGCAATGTCTGGACGATCCCACCGACGCCATTTCGAGGCGCACACTTCGCCACCTTCCCGCAAGGTCTCCCCCGCCGATGCATCCTGGCGGCAAGCAGGCCGGGAGATACGGTTTTGGACCCGTTCGGCGGCAGCGGGACAACGGGCCTGGTGGCGGAGGAACTCGGCCGAAATGCTGTCCTCTTAGAAATCAGCCCTGAGTATGTCAGGCTGATGCGGCAACGGGTGGCCGATGCGAGCGGTCTACCGGTGAGCCAGTGCGCAAGGTTGCAATTCGTCGCGCAGGGGAGTATGAAGGAAGCATGCTGACCGAAGGAGCTAAGACTCCGCCGGGCACGCAGAGGTTAGTCGATAAAACCACACCGCTCTTGCGGTGCGCACCCAGTTTTCCACGCCCGCCTGCTGGATGGCGGCAGTCAGAGTGGGACCGCCCTCACGGAGAACTGTGGAACTGCGTATTCCGGGCCAACGTGACCACGATTCCGAAATCATTCCGATCAGCGTTCCGAAATTATCTCGATCACGATTCCGGGATGAAGCCGATCACTCATTCCGATATTCAGCCGGTCAGTTTTGGCCGGATGTCGGAATAGTGATCGGATTAAAATCGGAACGATTTCCACAGGGTCTGGGACCTGAGAGTGTCGGCAGCGCCCGTGCCGTGTGTCCACTCCTTGCCACTCTCTGAAGTATGTCCTTGCACTTCCTCCGAAAGAACATCCGCCATTCAGGACCTCAACCCGAGACTTCAGATTTGTAAGCACGCCACATTCGTGGCATGATTCTCTCAGTTTTCTGGAAGTGACGCTGCCCATGTCCAACGAGGGACCGTTCACGACAGTTCCGCAGTTGATCGATTCGCTGTGCGACCAGCTCAGGGCCTCGGTGCAGCACCTTGAGAAGGGCATCGAACTCGCTTCCGAGCTGGAAGCGGCCCTGGACGAAATTGTGTTCGAACTGCGCCGGTCGCCCGACCATGACCTCCGGAGAAAGGTGCTTGCGGCCCGGAGCAAAATCCGAGCAAAAAGAATTCGGGCGCTGGCCCGGGTGGTCGGGTCGATTTTGCCGGACGTTTCGGCGTCGGACTTGCCGGAGACCATAGAATCGATGGTCTTCCCCGCAAAAACGCTCGCCCGGCACACCACTGTTGCGCATAGCCCGCTCTCGACGAGGGTGAAGAAGGCACTATTGAGACGTGGCCTGCGCACGCTGGGAGATGTTGCCGACCGGCTCAGCCTGAGGGAACTCCGGGCACTTCAAAATCTCGGCAGGAACAGCGTAGGGGAACTGATAGAAGTGCTCGGGAAGGCTGGACTCTCGCTCAGGTGAGATTCAAGTTCAGAGCCCGCCGGACACATGTGAGCTTTGAGTAGGCGTGCGCAAATCCGGCGAGTGCTTGAGGCAGGCGGTGGCTCAGATGCAGAAGTCAGGTGTGCGACAGGTAAAAGTTGATAAAATTGCCCATCTCAAGAAAAGGACGGCTCAGACTATGCGGATAGCCAAAGCCCCAAGAAGTACAAAGGGCAAAAGTTTGAGAGAATCAACCGAGAAAGGCGCTGTCCCAGGCGTTGAAGCAAAAAAGGAATTGTCGCCGGAACAACGCCAAGAACTGCTCACAGCATTGAAAGCCCGCTTTGAGAAAAACATGAACCGCCACAAAGGTCTTGAATGGGCCAAAGTGCAAGCAAAGCTGGAAGCCAATACTGAAAAGCTGTGGTCACTGAATGAAATGGAAAGAACCGGCGGCGAACCGGATGTTGTTGGCCATGATGACAAGACCGGCGAGTACGTTTTTTGTGATTGTTCGGCGGAAACGCCTAAAGGCCGCAGAAATGTGTGTTACGACCATGTAGGGCAGGAGAAAAGGGAAAAGCAAGGGCTGCATCTGGGAGGTAACGTTATCGATATGGCAGCGGCCATTGGCATCGAGCCCTTAACGGAAGAACAGTACCGAGAGTTGCAGGAACTTGGAGAGTTCGATACGAAAACGCAGAGCTGGTTGAAAACACCTCCCGACATTAGAAAACTCGGCGGTGCTGTCTTTGCTGATCGCCGCTTCGGCCGTGTCTTCGTTTATCACAACACTGCGCCCTGTTTCTATAGCGGGAGGGCGTTCCGTGGCTCGCTAAGGGTCTAGTCCGCCGAAAAATCGAGGCTAGGTTTTGCCCGTTTGATTCATTGCAGTTGGGCCCCGTGCACCTGGCGCAAGGGTTCCGAAACGGTGCCCATGATGCAACCTGTCGCCATCTGTACCCAGATTCGTCGTCAATCCGTGCTGAAGTCCCAGCCCGGTATCTACGCCCTCTTGCTTTCATCAAGCGGGCCTGCGCTCATCGAGGCCGGCAAGCTTGGCATCCTGCAACTTCGGCTCGGCTTCTACGTCTCCATGGGCAGCGCCCACGGTCCCGGCGGTCTCCTTGCCCGGCTGGCACATCATCTGAAGCCGCACGCCCCTGCTGGCAGATAGATCACCTGAGGGCGCATACGAAACCCTAAGGGGTCTGGTAATGATTGGAAAAGGATGCTATGTTGCATTTGCAGTTTGTTGTTTGTAATTCCGACGAGTCTCGCAAGAGTCCTGAGGGTTGAGTTCCTAGCCTGGCGTCTTGCGACGAGTGGTGTTACAGCGGATCGTCGGGCGTACCCGCCGTTGCCGTCTCCACAAATTGCAATTTCAATCCAACAAGGACAAATCGCAGCATGAAGGAACAAGGTACAGTGAAGTGGTTTAACGCCGCAAAAGGCTACGGGTTCATCCAACGTGAAAGCGGAGAGGACGTATTCGTCCATTTCTCGGCTATCGTGGGCGAGGGTTACCGGTCATTAGACGAAGGCGCAAGAGTCAGCTTCGAAGTGACGACCGGCCCCAAAGGGTTGCAAGCCGCGAACGTCGAGCGGGTGTAGGCGAGCCGCAAAACCGCTCCCGACCGAAGCTACGGTGCGAGGTGCAGGTTTCCGCCCGTTGGGTCCCGAAGCCCGCTCGTTTTGTTGCGACCGCATTCCGTGGGAGCACCGCTGGTCGCACTGCCTCGGCTCGCCGCCGGAATTCATGATAGCCTCCGAACCGCTCCGTCGTTCGGAAACCGGAGTCCTCCGATTGCTCCGTATCGTGCTCTGCCCACCCGCTCGATAATCGTCTCCATCCGGAAATCTGATGAGACTTTGCCACCGGCTTTCCGGCCTGTGGCGGAAGAGGCGGTTCAGCAGTCTGCTCTCATTGCCGGAATAAATGGGCGAAGAGCGCATCGAGGGAATCACGGCGCTGACTAAATCACCGTGGTATAAACGACGGACCCCAGCAGCGCCCCTGAGTCGTCGATTTGGACTTGGGCGAGCCATGCCTCCCAGCCCATGCGGGCCGCCCGCTTCCTGATCCTGCCCGATTCCTCGGCGGAAAGCCCTTCCGGCAAGTTCGGATATGCAGCCGCCATCACGTGAACGAGCGCCACTTCCGTTCCTTTGATCGCCTCGATGCCCGTAGGAGCCCGGGAACGCTTGTTCCTGAGGCAGAAATAGCCTTTGGACGTGAGGTCGGACCTCACGTGCCGCTCTCCGCTCAATTTGATTTCTTCTGGCGTCATACGCTGCGCGTCCGTTTAGTACCTGGACACTGGCAACTAAACTCAAAGTTGCGGTGTTTCATGCTTGAGCTGACCGTGGTCGATCAGCCAAGCCAGCGATTCGCACACAGCCTCCAACGAGCTGTAACGCGGTCGATAGTCGAGCACCCTCTGGGCCTTGGCGATGCTGTAATTCGAGCAATGAGCCAGATGCGCCCATGACCACCGAGCGTCCTCGTCTGACACGGTGGCCCGGTAGTCTTCCCAAGCAACGAACTTCAGCCGCGCTGGCTTCCCAAACCATGCCGCCAAGGATTCTGCGTAGCCCCGCATTGTCATCGCCGCTGGCGAAACCGCGTGGAAGCTCTCACCCACTGAGGCATTGCGGTTGGCAATCGCCTTCATGAAGGCTTGGGCAACATCGTCCGCGTGGACGTGATGCAGCGTCTCCAACCCCTGGTGCGGCATCAGCAATTCTTCCCCTCGCGCTAGTTTCCCGTACACGTCCAGGCTCCAAGTGCCCACGGGGTCCAACGGCACCCATCCAGGTCCCACAATGTGGCCGGGCAGTATGGAGGTCGCCGGAAAACCGCGAAGCTGGGCCTCTTCGAGAAGATACGCTTCGAGTTGCGCCTTCTTGATTCCGTACTCACCAAATGGATGGCGCGGCATGTCCTCCGTTATCGGGGTGGTGACGGGGTAACCGTGGACCCAAGTCGTCCCGCAACTGAGGAAGTGGCGCACCTTGCCGCGCAGGGCCTCGACCAACTGGCGGGCGGAGGCTGCGTCAAAACAGATCATGTCGATAGCGATGTCGGGATCGAGCCCGCTCACAGTTGACCCGAACGTCCCCGCTGCCTCCTCCACCTTGCGATCCATGAAGACGTGCTGCACTTTCTCCCATGCGGGATCGGGCAAGTACGGCTTGCTTCCCCCACGATGAACGCAGACCACTTCGTGGCCCGAATGAATCAGTCGCGGAATAAGAAATGTCCCCACATGCCCCGTTCCGCCAATCACCACGACGCGCATCGGAGTCCTCCGTTGGGTTTGGGATGTCTATTTCAGTCTTGAGAAAAGGGTATTTTACCGCACTGAAACCTCTTTGACTGCACCCTAAAGTCGTGGAGCGGATGGCCACGAGGGGCGAATTGCCTGCGCTGAAGGTCGGAAAGTTTTAGCGGTATCGAGCGTCGGCCCTGGATGAGTGGATTGAGGCCAGGATATCCTTTGTCCCGTTCTCGAACAATGTGTGCAAGAACGACATGCTCCCGTGCTTCGCGCTCGCTTGCCGAAACGCGGGGAGAAAGCCAGGACGGTCCGATGCCGACTACCGCCGCAGGGCAATAGTCGGCATCGGCAGAGTCGTAGTCGCTATCACTGGCGCTAGCAATGGCATCGGCTCACAGGCATTGGCATCGTCATGGGCAATGGCAGAGGCATTGGCGTTGGCGCTGACTACGTCTCAAACTTGGTAATGGCGAACCGACCGAACCCCTGGGACCGGGCTGCCCCGATGCCCAGGTACTTGGCCCCCCACTCGATCATCTGGCGCAGGTCCTTCGGCGACAGCATCGTCTCGTCGAGGTCGAGCGTGCCGGTCGCCGTGGCGTCCTCGATGTAAGAGTTTTCCTGCCAGGACCGCTCGTTGCTCGCCTCCAGCTTCACATACCTCCCGAAGACCTTGGCGTCGGCGACAGTCCTGTCCGTCACCAGGCCCGGCTCCTGGACCTGCACGGCCGTGCGGATGATCTGGTAGTCCGCTGCCGCGACCGCCTTCGGTGCCACGTGCGCAACGTGGGCCAGGAAGGACTGGAAGTTGCGGCTCGGGATGTAGACGGTGCCGTCCAGGGTGAAGAACTGGGCGTTGGCCTTCTCCGTCAGGGAGGTGTAGTCCGCCTCGCTCATTCCCCGCTTCTCCAGCTCCGCCGCCAGCGCCTGCTTGCGCTTCGCCTGGCTGCGGGCCCGGTTGAAGCCGCTCGCCTTCTGGATGGAGATCAGTTCGGACCGCTCCCTGGTCATCGGGTGGGCGATGTAAGACTTGAGCCTGATCTCAAGGTTGATCGTCATCTTCGCCGCCTCCGCTGGGGCGGGCACGCCAGCATAGCACATGCTGCCCACAGAGTTGGCAGAAAAACCAGGATCAACTCGTCGCAGTTCATTCAACCGTCTTCCGAACCGGCGAGCGTTGGGGAACCGAAGGCCTGGTGCCGGTACCCGGGCTCAGCAAGAATCGCCAAATCGGAGCCGGTGCTGGACTCTCGGCAGAGGGCTGCGGCAGGCACAAAGGGTGCGCGAACGGAAACAAAAAGGGGCAGCCACCATGCCTGATGGCCACCCCACTCAAGGAATTCTAACGCCAAAGATGATAGCTCGGCTGATCTTGGTTGCAAGAGTACTTTCGTGCCGTATTCCCCGAGGTAACTGTTGACAAAGGGAAGATTGGGCCGTCACGATATCATTACCGTCGGAGATTCGAGAGTGAGAGGAGGGTGCGCGGACTATGCGCCAAGCGAGCAGAATGGGAGTCCTGGCTGCCTTGCTGACTGCTGTTTCCTGGCCCCGGCCTGGCTTGGCGTGGGGCCATGGGGGGCACCAGATCATCGCCCTTATCGCCGAGCACTACATGACGGACTCCGCGAAGGCAAAGGCGACCGCCCTATTGGACGGCAGTGGGATTGATGCGATTGCGAGCTGGGCGGATGATTACCGCCGTGATCATCGGGAAACAGCGCCTTGGCACTATATCGACTGCCCGCTTGCCGAGCCCAAAATCGACATGGCGAGGGACTGCCAGCACGGTGATTGCGTCGTTGCAAAGACCGAGGAATTCCTGAACACGCTGCGGGACCCCGCCACGACCCAGGCAGCGAAGGCGGAAGCGCTGAAGTTTGTGGTGCACTTCGTTGGTGATCTTCACCAACCCCTGCACGACGAGGATAATCACGACAAGGGCGGCAACACACGCTATGTTGTGTTTGAACGTCACCCCGACAACCTGCACTGGGTTTGGGACACCGGCCTGCTGGAACACATTAACCGCGACCCGCAGGCGCTAGCCGAGGAGTTGGAGGGGCGCATCACGGCCCAGGATTTGGCCGACTGGCGGAAGGGGAGCGTTCTGGACTGGGCAGACGAGGGTCACCAGATCGCCCAAACGGTTGCCTATGGCGATCTGGGCAACGAGAATCCTGCGCCGATCACAGCGGCGTATGAGAAGCAGGCGAACCCGGCCATCGAGGTTCAATTGGAGCGGGCGGGTGTGAGGTTGGCGTGGTTGCTGAACCTCGTGCTGAAGTGAGAAGCAACTGACGGGCATGGCTGCTGGGTCTATCGGCCTCCTTTACCGGGCACTCGTGCGACCGCTCTCCACCGAATCAATCGTTCCAATTTAGCCACTCGTTTGCACACCATTCCGCAGGTGGTGCGTGGCGTGGAAGGTGCCCTCTCATGCATCAAAAACCCAATTGCAAATGCGCATACTGTGGAGTGCCTATTCATCGCAGGCCGGACCGCCTGGGCATCCGCAATTTCTGTAGCACCGCCCACGCCGGACTCGCCCGGATCGAAAGAACGATACGATGCCGCGCAGGAAGATTCGCCAAGCTCTTTCATGAATATGCGAAGGGGTTTGCCAAAACCCATTATAAACCTCGTTCAAGAGGAACGGTTCGATGGCGAGTGTTGACCTTTTTGGAGTTCTTGAACACCCGAGGTTTCTCGACGATTCGCGCTGTCACGGCGAACACGATCACGGAGTTCCTGGGATGGACTCAGTCAAGGGGCATAGACAGGTCGCAGCTTCGTGACACTTTGGGATCAATCGCTATTTTTCTGGACTGGGCTGCGATGGCTGGAAAATATAAGGGAGTGAACCCGATTCAGCCACGAATGCACGGTCTGGTCAAGCCAGACCGAGTCCCCCGCCCGCTGAAGGACCAAGCCATGGCACGGATTTGGAGGACGTTGGACCGGCGAGGGACCCTGCAACAAAAGCTGGCGGTCGCGCTGGGCGAGGAGGCTGGCCTAAGAATCTCCGAGGTTTGCAATCTGCGCATGTCGGACATTGACATGCAGGGGCACCGTGTCTTTGTGAGAGTTCCTAATAAGACGGATTCAGAAAGGTGGGCCTGCTTCCACAGGAAAACGAGGAGGTTGCTTCGTGAGTGGCTGAGTAAACGCGACCCGGGATGTGGTCATGATTTTCTATTCCTGAATAGTCTAAACCGTCCATTGAACGCGGATCGGTTAGCTAACCAACTGCGGCACGTTTTGGCCGGTGGAAAGCCTGCTTCGCGTGACAGGAGACAGGCCGGCGCATCTGATAATTTCACGTTTCATAGGCTTCGCCACACCCTAGCCTCGCGTTTGGCAGACAGGGGGCTGAGTCCCACGGTGATAATGAACCTCTTAGGCTGGAAATCGTACAGCATGTTCTTGCATTATTCCCACCTTCAACCCCGGAAAGTCCGAAAACTATATGAGGAAGCAATGAAATAAGGGATCGAGTTTGCGGGTGCGAACTTGTCCGGCACCCTCAGCCGCCGAAGACGGACGCTGGGCAGGGTGCCGAAGCCCATCAGATCGCCCAGGCGGTTGCGTACGGCGATCTCGGCAACGAGAGCCTTGCGCCGATCACGGCAGAGTATGAACAGGAAGCGGATGTGGTAATCGAGCTGCAACTGGAGAGGGCTGGCGTCAGGCTGGCCTGGTTACTGAACGAAGCTCTTAAGTGGGATGGGATTGCCGCTGTTGCTTGCGGCGGTGACTGGACCCTAAGTTCGGGCTTGGGCTTCAGGGCGCGAAATTCTCCGCTGGCACGGACACTAGACTGCCCCATCGGAGTGACGCCTATCAGTCTTCGTTCGCGGCACGAACTTTCCCAACCGTTCCTGTAGATGGTCCATCCTGGCTTGGAGAGCTCTCCTGGCCGCCGGGTCTTCTGTTACCTCCGTCGACATCTCCACCGACTTTATATGCTGCCCTATAGTTCTGCCGGACCTTCTCTCCCGCCTGTGCCTCCTGTCCGGCTGATGCAGCGGAATATGGGCGATGGCATCCAGAACAGCGGACGGTACGACAATCGCGGCGGCCAAGATAAGCACAACGGTGAGGGCGACAGTCATTTCCATTCTTAACTCCAGGGCCGGGGATCGATGTAGCCTGATAGTCTGTGAGGAGCTAGACTTCCCCACCCTCCTGCGAAGATTCTACTCACGACGATATCGGCACCCAATGGTACAGAGGTAACGGGCCGAAGGTGCCATCCGCCTGCTCGACATGCAGTGTGGTGCGTGGGTCCCGCTGGCTGGATTCGGGTCTTCGGACTGCACTTGCGGAACAGTCTTGTTTATCTCCGAGAGCCGACCGTCACGGGCCGCCTTCGCCCGCAGTCTGAGGACTATCGACCGAAGGCATCCTCCCCGTGCGGCTCTATAGGCTGAGGTGAAGCATCCAGCAACGGCTGCCGGTCAGTCTCCCGGCCCGCGAAGAAACGGGATATGGAGTTGTTAATTCATCCTGAGGACTTGCTCTTGAGGTGCCGCACCATTGCCCAGATCAGCACGGCGAATCCCGCTACGAAGATGGCCGCTACCCACCATGGGCCGACTCCCGTTGGGATGGGGAGGAGAATGATGATTACCCAAATCCACCATGGCCAGGATATTTTCCTCCCCGGTCCTTCGATCTTCGGCTTGCCTTCCGATTCGGAAATTCACCTGAGCCTCCGAACCGCCCAGTCGGCCGGAAGCATAGCAGAACCAGGAACTCCCCCGGCTGCTTCATAAAAATCACGACCTGAAGGATTCGGAAATCCCCTGTCAGCATGAAAGGTCGACGGTGTCCGCCAGTAGAGTAAACCGCTACGCCCCAATTCCCATGCGAAGATTTGACCGCTCGAAATCGGATGCGCTGATTTGCCAGAGGGCGTGCCCATGCAACCGCTGGCCCGTCTGCCGGACACGGCATCCTGCCGGGGACTCGGTCAAGGCAGGCTAAAGCTGCACCGGCCGATGCGATGCTCCCCTGCCGTGCTACTATTGCCGGTCCCGCACCTTGGCTGGACGGGTCAGGAGCGTGCCCGGACAGCGCTGAACGATAGCGGCCATTTCTCGCCACCGGGGCAATGGTCCAGGAAACCTGGGTCGATAGGGTCAATGCTGGAACCTGACTTGCGGGGCAGTGGAGAAGTTGAAGGAACCATTGAAGGCCTTGCGGTGTCAGGTTATAAGGAGGTTGCAGTGGACATCGAACCTGGATGGCGGGAGGGTGTGGGCAAGGGCCCTAGATTACTCGCTCTCTGTGCAGTTGCGACTTTTGTAGTTACCGGATTGTCGTATGTTGCTGGATATGCGCTCGAATGGCACAGAGCGCAAATCTCAAGGAGCCTCATTGGAGAGCTTAAGCGCCTGGAAGTGGGGAGGACCACGGAAGCACAGATAAGAAAGCTCTCGGACCGATACGGTGGCAAATACTCTTCGGAGAAGCCCGGAAGCTACGAGTTTTTGGTACGGAGTCCCTACATAATGATTGCCAACTCTGCTCGCACCTTGCCGGGGCTGAAGCTTTGGGGATTGGTTGTTTCGCTTGAGGTGGAACACGGCTATCTGAGCCATCTTTACCTAGGGCTTGGTGTGTCTCGCTCGGATGGCTTCGAATTAACTTCCAGTGTCAGATTGACTGGCAGCAGCCTTCTGGGCCCACCCGAGAGGGTGCCGTATTACGTCTCCGAAGCCCACATCACAGGACCGCCTGGAGAAGCATTGGTAGTTCACCTAGGTCCAACTGCAACTGCGGAGGAGCGGGAGAAGGGGTTCGGTTTCAATTTCTCCTGTTTGACCGCACTCCGGGAATGCCGACACGTCTGTGACACCATGCCGAGCGCCTGGAGAGACCTCAGCCCCCGTGGGCGGTTGACGTATGAGGACGGAAGACCCGTCAATGCCTATCGGGAGTGCGGCAAAGGGACGCCATAGAACGCCTGTCCAAAACGCAGCTCTCGGCAGAAGCCATTTCCGGGACGGTTGCAAATCCCGTGCGTCAGTCCAGCTCGCCGAGAGGGCGGCTCCGGTCCCTTCCACCTCCATGTTCCTTTCCAACCCCCCACGGTGTAAGCTGTGTCCCGTGAAAAACGAAATCATGAGGATCGCCCTCATACTGGTAATGATGAGCGCACCGAGTGCGGCTCAGGAGAAGGCATCCCGTCCGTCGACAACCTCTTGCTCGGAGGCAGATTTCAGCGCAGCCGCCGGAAAGCTCCAAACTGCAAGGGCAGCGCTCCTGGCATTGCCCATCGGGGATGGGACGCAGACCGATGTATCGCCCGAGGGGCAAAAAGCGATCTCCGCCATGAAGGAAATCCTCGGAGAATTCGTTAACGCCTACATGCGCTGCGCCCCGATGAGCCCGGACACCGGGCGTGTGGAGCGTGAGCTGTCGGAATCGGCGCACGCCTTCAAGCTTCCCACTGGCGCAATAAGCTATAACGATCTTCCGCCCGATTTCTGCAAGTACGGGTTCGAGCTTCGGTTCGGCGTCCAATCCGCCCACGATAACCGGCTGCTGAGCATCACCGCCACGTTCTCAATCGAGTGCGGGACCGATGCCGTGCTCTTCATCTTCAGCCGTGACGGCGGCTCATGGCACGAGGCACTCCGCTGGCAAAGTGGGCCATATGCTTCCATCAAGGATGCGCTCGGGTCTTTCGGCAGCGGAATATCGCCTCCCGACAATCTCGGCCGATGGTACGTGGTAACCAAGCATGTCGCTCCATGGTGCACTTCGAACTGGTCAGAGATCAGTTACGAAGCACTCCGGTCACGGGCGGGGAGCGTGATTCCCACGGTGCTTTTGCAGCGCCACGACGGCATCTGGTTTGGGAACGACGATTACGGGTCGCTGACGGTTAACGCAAAAGATTTCGACGTGCGGTTTCATTCCGCCAGCATAGACGGGGGATTGCACAACCGAGTATGGATTCGCCACTTCGCAATTTCCGGCGACACCATCACACGGGTTCAGCCCGTGGCGGCGTCTCCCCGTGACTTTGTTGATGAATGGATCGTTTCCCCGTGGGAATCAGCAAGTGGATGGACTTCGAAAACTGCGTCCGAACGATTAAGAAAATAGCACGAGAGCTTTTCAGTGCGCAGCCAGCCCGCTGATCACATGCTCAGTTTCGGCAGGATTTACAAGTGCGCCGACGCTCAAGACCATTATCAGGTCGAACTCGTGGATGGGACCGGACCCAATTTCGACACCGAGCGGTCCTTCTACTTTCAGGTCGTTGGCAAGAACGCTTATATCCTGACCGCCATCTCGGAAACCCAGAACCCGAGCTGCGGCGGGCGAGACCTTCTTGACGAAATGGGCACGAAGTAGCCCGGCGTTAATCGTGACCATGGCCGCCTCGTCCAGGTGCCATTCGAACACCAGACTGCGACACGCCCTTTTGAAATCGGGCGACAATCGGGCAGTTGCTTCGGCCCCGGCTTGGTGGTACCGTTTGGCCCGGCAATTCGCAGTCTCTTCGGAGCGCCAACGATGAACAAGCTGGCCTGGGCCCTTTCAATCTGCCTCCTCCTTCCACTGCTGGCCCACGCACAGCACAAGAGCGCCGAGGACGGGTATTACCCGCTGGGTTTCCACGGGGACACGTGGACCGGCGTGGTATCCGCAACCGATGACCAGACTCGAGAAATCACGCTGGTTTTCACGAGAGGTGCCAAAACCGAGACTTTCGTCGGCGTGCTCGAAGAGGGGCACAAGGTAAAGTCGAGCGACGGCACCCCGCACGTCCTGAAGGCCTCGGAAATACCGCTGGGAACACGCCTGAAGGTCTATTACATCCCGAGGGAACGCAAGGTCGAAGGCCGCAAGGTAAAGTTCAACGAGATTTTCCGGTTGGTCAGCATCAAGGATTGAAGGTTTCCCTCGGCGGTAACGAATCCTGTTGAGCCAAAGCGGAGAGGGAATTAAAGGGCCGCTCCAGCCGACCTCAAGATACCCACTCGCCACAGGTGTTCTTAACCTTCCACCCCTCCCCGGTTCTTTCCAGAAGCAAGATGCGCCCATTGCCGCAAAGGTCGCCACAATCGAAGGCGTAGCTGACGACAGCGTGCTGATGAGCCTTGTCAATGAGTATTTCCGACAGTGAGAACATGCCTGTCGCAAACGCCAGTTTGACTGATTCCTCTACCTGCTTGTCCGAAACCGCTTCCCCCTCGTCTACGACTTTCTTCACTAAGTTTTGAGGGTCGTTCTTTCTGATTTTGGCCCTCTGCTGTTCGGGTTCGACGAGAACCACTTTGGGATTAATCAGTACATCTAGACCGAGCCTATGTATAACCTGAGCCGCAGCGTCGGGCTTTTCCAGTTCGATTCCCCCGAGACACTCCTCGTGGAAGAACGGTTTTGAATACTCAAAAGGTTCCGTCGTGCTGGAGACGTTTAGGGCATCGCCAGAATCCTTCAGGTAGTCTTTCAACGCCACACGATAGATGGCTACCTGCTCTGGTGTCAGCGGCTGGTCGCTCACCTTGGGTTTAGGCCGGGGATTTTGGGCTAAACAGACTACTCCCATGAGACCGATTGCGGATAACAGCAAAAGCTGGAGTCGCACCTCGCACCTCCTGTGACATCATCGGAGACGACGTTTCAAAACTGACCATAAGAATAGACACCGGAGTGGCTCCAAAGTTCATTGGCATTGAACTCTTGCTGGAAATGGCTGTGGCGCTCACAGGGTTGCCACCAACCGCTGCCTCAGGTCCTCTACAGATTCCTTATGTCCGTGCTTCCATTCCTGAAACGGCTGCCAGAACCGGAAAACCGTGGCCCGGCGGAACGGGCGGAAGACGATCACGAGAGGATTGAAATTCCAGTTCCCTTTGAACGTCCGGAAAACGTGGCGGGCCAATGACCACCTCGGCCACCTCTTCCGCTCCGACCAGTTCATAACAATGGCTCGGTGCCGGGCCAGCGGCAACACTTCGGCTGTCATGTATTCGTGCCAGATCGGGCTGTCGGAAAGCACCACCAGCACGTCCTTGCCTTGCGGAAGCCACAGGGTCCCCCCGCACAATTCAAAATCGGCCATGCCGAGCCCTTGGGTGTATCTCAACCCGGAAGGGCACGTTGCTTGATAGTGCCCCTTGCGGAGTCGTGACCTCGACCTTGCCGGTGTTCGCCTCGGCAGGCACGGTGGCTTGGATTTCGGTACTGGAAACAACCTTGAACACCGCTGCTTTGCCATTGAATGTGACTTTGGTGGTGCCTGTCAGGTCAGTACCAAGGACCGTGACGGGTAGCCCCGCCTCGCCCACGGTGGGCCTTAGTTTTACAAACGGGTTAAGACCTACGGACAGGTTGAAGATTGTCCCACAGCCGCCGGTGCCACAATTGAGACTACCCCCACCGTTGATCGTTGCACCGTAGAAGCTGCCGTCGGTCGCTTGGACCAAGCCGCCCCATGGGCCCCCGCCGTCCGTGAGGATGAAGTTGTGCAGATTAGTGAATTCACCCTCCGGAGTGACTTCGAAAATCGTGCCGTACCCGCTATTGTACGTGCCGTAGACTGCATTAGGGCCACCGCTGTTGGTCGTTCCGTAAAGGTTCCCATCGGTGGCTTGAACCAACCCAATGCCAGGCATGCTGCCGTCAGTGAGGTCGAAGCTATGCAGCATTGTCAGCTCGCCCGCAGGGGTCAGCTCGAAGACCGTGCCAAGATTGGTGGTGCCGCCCCAGTTGGTCGTGCCGTAGAAGTTTTCGTTCGTGGCTTGCAGCAGCGCCCCGGCAGGCCACGAGCCATCATCGCCGTGGAAACTGTAAATGGTGGTCAGGTTGCCGGTGGCGTTCATCTTGAAGACTGTGCCACAGCCTGCGAAGTTTGGGCAATCGTCCAATCCTCCATTTCGTGTCATCCCGTAGAAGTTTCCGTCGCTGGCCTGAATCAGGGGGCCAGCGCCTAAGCCATCTGTGCCGTCGAAGGCATGCAGGGTGGTCAACTTTCCGGCGGCAGTGATTTCGAAGATCGTGCCACAACCCGGGCCGGTAGGACAGGCGCTGAGGTTCCCCCCCAAGCTAGTTCCGCCGTAGAAGTTTCCGTCGACGGCTTGAATCAGAGCGGACGGGCCTATGCCGTCAGTGCCTTGGAAGCTGTGCAGGGTGGTCAGCCTTCCTTCGGGAGTGATTTCGAAGATTGTGCCATCATTATTGGCCCCGCCGAGGCTCGTCATTCCGTAGAAGTTTCCGTCCGAGGCTTGGACCAGCCCGGCGTTAGGATGCATGCCGTCCGGGCAGCCAGTTTGGGCGCAGAAACTATAGAGGGCGGTCAGTTCGCCTTTGGGCGTAACTTTGAAGACAGTTCCCATGCCGTAGGTCCCGCCTGAAAAGGTCGTGCCGTAAAGGTTCCCGTCGGTGCCCTGGATGAGAGTCATGCTCCAAGGTTGGAAGCCGTCGGTGCCATGGAAGTTTGCCACAGAGGTGAAGGTTTGAGCGCACACGGCACTACCAGTCACGAGACAGAAGACAGAAAAGAAAATCATCGCTTTCCACGACCTGAGGTTAAACATATTTACCTCCTTTGCAGCTCTTGATCACGGGTATATGAGTGTGAGAGAAAACAGCGGACCCTAAGAATGGTGATCCGCACCAGATACTATCGATAAGACGTTAGGAATTCAAAAAGGTTTCACTCCCCGGTAATTAATCGGTTCGCAGGTTGTCCATGCGGCTGGCGAATATCGTGGACCCCAAAATCGGGCGTCCGATCCCGCCACTGATGCACGGTCTTTGCGGTCGGAATCCGATAGAACGTGCTGTCGATTTCGACGGAGTTGAACCGGCCAGAATAGAAGGGCAGGTAGTCGGCCGGTTTGGTCTTTGGCGGGTAAAAAGCCGTCTCCCAACCCACGGCCGTCCAACTGGAGGTTCCTAGATAAAGGGGCGAAGAATTCATGTTTGTTTGCTCAAACATCGAGCACCAGAGAGCGCAACATAATCACGCCGGGTGAAGCCGAGTGGATTGTGATTTGATTCACCCTGAACTCCTTCAACTTCCGGAAGGGCTACTCCGCACGTCGTAAACCTTGACGCCTCGTTTTTCTAGAATCAGGATGGCTTCATCCATGCTGACCGTGTGTGGTGTGAAATATACAACTCCACGGGCTCCTCCACTTGCCCCCATATCGACCACCATGCGTTTTCCATACTGATGGAAACTCGGTATATGGTGGGCTTTGAGTTCATCTAGCAGTGATTCCCACCAATCAGCGGGCTGGTCTAGCGGGTTAAATCCCCGGAACACAATCCCGAGTTCGTTCACATGAGCGGTTATCATTCTTGTCTCTCCAACGCTTTGGCCGCCACGTCTACGGCGTGCTGATAGGAGCTTGAGGCACACCTGCCTTGGCACTCAGCCATTCGAACACGGCCCACGTCGCCGCCAGGTCTTCCTCATTGTACTTCAGGATTTCCGCCATCCGGGCGTTCCGCTCGGCCTCGTCCCCCGTCTCCGTCGCCTTGATGAATTGCGCCATCGCCCACTGGCCGCCCCCTCCCTCCAGTGTCCGCCTGAACCCGATGTGCTTTTCCACCACCTTGAGGCTGTAGCTGTAGATCGGTAGGGCGACTGCGTCTTTCGTGATTGGTAGCAGGTCGAGCAGGTTCCTGAGCACTCGGGCTGCGATGCCATCCGGGTCGCCGTACCTATCGATGTACCGCTTGACGTGGGTCTTTTCGTAGGGGGCCCAGTGGACGAAGGGGATGTCGCCGTGATCCGCAAATATTCCGGCGGCAGCACGGAGGAACTTCTGCCATCCTTCCCTGTCACCGCCGCTGCCGAATCCCGCCGTCACGCCCGTGAACGGGCCCGGTCGCTTGCCGAATACCTGCATCCCCCACAGGTAAATCTTTTCAAGTTCGTCGAGGTGCGGCGGCATGCCCTCCAAGTCGAATATCACGTAGTTTTCGTAGGTCGGAATCGCCGCAGGGCCGAGGAGCCGCTCCCTGCCGGTCGCAAGCACCTCAGCATACATAAGGATTTTCCCGGCCTTCTTCCCAACCTTCTGTTCCCGGTCTCCCCACGGGCGTTTAAACTGGCTCAGGCGCACGGCGTCAAAGCCTGTAACCAACTGATATGCGGTCTCGATGCCATCCCCGTGCAGCTTTCTGGCGAGCCCTTGATCAACGTCGATGACGAGGGACACATCTTTGCGAGCCTCCGCAGGGGGGAGGCAATGGCCGGAAAATCCGCAGCCATCGCATTTGGTCCAACCGATGGGCTCATAAGGCTCGGCAGTGAGCCGCTTCAGGGCTAGGATTCGGGAAAGCTCTGATAGTGCGGCGGCCCCAACATCATACGGCACGTCCACGATTTCACCATTGCCGGTGTGGGCTTGCAGGTGCTTTGGTGGCACGCCGGTCGTCCGCTCGTAGAGCCATCCATATAGCTGGAGCTGGAGCGCAATCTCGGCGTGGTGCTCCCTTTCCACCCGGCAGGCCAGCTTGGAATCACGAATGATTTAGCCGTTCCCGTCAAGGATGAGAAAATCCGGTTGGCCGACGATGGTCACCGGAAGGACACCAAGCTGCGTGTCGGCGGCAAGCTCGCCCTGGTAAATCATCGGCACTCGGCTCTGTATGGCTTCCGATGTCCGCCGGGTCCGCTGCTCAGCCGGGATTGCGGAGATGTCCTGATAGGGTCCTAGCGATGCGAGATGATCTTTCTCGTGGCGCTTGCCAAGGTCTTGAAGGACTTTCTCGAACTCGCTCGGCTCGGCTTCTTCCACGCCCTGGTGACGGAGGTACACCCGGAGCGGGCATGGCGTCGGTCGGTAGAGGGTGACGATGTCGGAGGCGGTGAGCCGCATGGTCATGTTCCCCCCTGGAATTGTGAATCAATCTTGGTGCGGCGTGGAATGGGGCGGGACCCGCTCCCCTCCGCAGCCAATGAACGGGCGCACCCAAGACGGACTAACCGGAATCCTCCATGCGTAATATACATCCGAGCGATGGAATTGTTTAGGGAGCCGCATGCGCATTCTCCTTCCCGTTGGTCAATTGCGAGCGGGCCCGGTGACGGGAATATACCTCTGGGCTGGATGGTCGGCAACCGAAAAGCGAAACTGCGGTTGCCTATTAGGATATGAGGCGTATACTGCTGCGTGTCGGGTCTGCAACGCCGACATCCTGGCGTGATTTCAATGTGAGACGATCATTAGATACCGGGCGGACATTTCGGCAGGTGGTTTGAAGGTCCCAGAAACTCGGATTATTGCCGGTCTCCTCCTGCGTGGGATTGATGAACAGGGATGGAAACACGCCATGCTTAAAGAAAACGTTCTCCAAACCCGCAATCCAGCGACGGCAATCCGACTTGCCCGGCTCATCAAGGCTCGACTGACTCTGATGGATGCCGAACTCTGGAAGATGATTTACGAAGGCACTGGCGTCGTGACCGTGCATGCCGTGCTGGCGGCGGCGATCAAGCATTCTCATCTCCTTGGGGATTTCCTCGACCTCGTTGTGCGTGAGCAGTACCACATGTTTAGCTCTGCCCTTACGAAGAAACTGTGGGATGACTACCTTACTGACTGCCGGGGCCGTGACCCTGAGATGCCGGAGTGGAACGAGTCCACCCGCCGCCGCCTCCGGTCGTCGGTCTTCCAATCGTTGGCGCAGGCGGGATTCATCGAGAGCACCAGAACTCTGAAACTGCAACCTGTTCACATCGCCCCGCAGGTCCATCGCTACCTGACCAATCGAAATGAGGAGTACGTGCTCCGCTGCATACAGGTGTCGCCATGAGCGAATTATTGACGGAACGGCTGGACAAGATTCTGCCGAGGGTCATCTCAAATGACCTCCTCATGGGGACCGGCATCGGCAACGAGATTGCCTTCTACATCTTTGACTACCCTCCCGAGGAAGAACTGCGGGTACGTGAGCACATTCGTTTCCTGCTGGACCATATTCCAAAGCAGAAGCCAGGCCTGCGGGTCATGCATATCAACCTGTTCGATTTCGTCCTCGACTACCTCAAGAGCCGCAACCTGCTCGACAAGGCGGTCACGATGCAGCGGGAAAAGGGTGATGCGGCCCTCCTCAAGGCGCTGTCTGGCCCGTTGGACGAGAACAAGATTGCCGCCCGCTTCGCCGAGGTTGCCAAGCCGGGGGAGCACGACCTGGTGATTTTGTCGGGCGTGGGAAGCGTCTGGCCGCTCCTCCGGTCTCACACGCTCCTCAATAACCTGCACCCCCTCATGGGGCGTACCCCGCTCGTCATGCTCTACCCCGGCCGCTATGACGGGCAGTCGCTACGTCTTTTCGGCAAACTGAAAAACACGAACTATTATCGAGCCTTCAAGCTGGTTCCGTAGAGAGGCCCAATCTATGCAGATTCAAAACCTTTTCGACCGTGACATCTTCCGACCGATCAACGGCGTCGTTAAGGCGGATCAGTTGGATGACTCTTCCGTGTGGCAGGAGCTGGATGAATTCGTGGTCACCAAGGAGCTGGACCAGCACTTTCGCAGGTTTTTCTCGGACTATTGCGATGCCATCGAGCACAAGTATGACCCCAACGTCTCCGGCAGGATTGGGGTGTGGGTTTCCGGCTTCTTCGGCTCCGGCAAATCCCACTTCATCAAGGTGCTGTCCTACCTTCTCAGCAACCGGACGCATACACTCGATGGCCAGAGCAAAAAGGCTGTCGAGTTCTTCGAGAGCAAGATAAAGGATGCCATGGTCTTTGGCGACATCAAAAAAGCAGTCGCCTCGAACACCGATGTCATCCTGTTCAACATAGACAGCAAGGCCGGTCCCATGACGGGCCGGGATGCGATTCTCGCCGTGTTCCTAAGGGTCCTGAACGAGATGCAGGGTTACAGCGGGGACTACCCGCATATCGCCCACATGGAACGTTTCATGGAAAGCAAGGGGAAACTCGGGAAGTTCCGAGACGCTTTTTACGAAGCGACCGGCTCAGACTGGACCAAGGAACGGGACGCTTACCACTTCCACCGAGACGATGTCGTCAAGGCCCTAACTGCAACCCTTAATCTCAGCATAGAGTCCGCAGAGAAGTGGATCGACGGGGCCGAGGGCGGCTTTGCCCTGACCATTGAGAATTTCTGCAAATGGGTGAAGGAGTATCTCGATTCCAAGGGGCTGGACCACCGCCTCATATTCCTGGTGGACGAGGTCGGCCAGTTCATCGGCACGGACTCACACTTGATGCTCAACCTGCAAACTATCACGGAGGAACTCGGCACAATCTGCGGCGGCAGGGCGTGGATTGTCGTGACTTCCCAGGAGGACATCGACGCCGTAGTCGGCGAGATGAAGCAGAGCCGGGCAAACGATTTTTCCAAGATTCAGGGCCGCTTCAGGACACGCCTTTCGCTGTCCAGCGCTAACGTCGATGAGGTCATCCAAGCACGTTTGCTTGCGAAGCGCCCTGACGTGGTGCCTGAACTTCGGACCCTCTTCAAGGAGAAGGGCGACATTCTGAAGAACCAACTGACCTTCACCAACTGCGGGATGACGCTCAAAGCCTACAAGGACGCCGACGATTTCGCCAAGGCATACCCGTTTGCCCCCTATCAATTCCAGCTTGTGCAGAAAATCTTCGAGGCGGTTCGCAGGGTGGGGGCCACGGGTCTGCACTTGTCTCGGGGCGAGCGGTCCACCCTCGATGCCTTCCAACTGGCAGCCAAAGAGGTCGCACTGCAAGAAGTGGGAACCCTCGTTCCGATGTATCGCTTTTACCCGTCGATTGAGAGTTTCCTCGACACGTCAATTAAGAAAACCGTCGACCAGGCCAAGGAGAACGGAAGCCTTGAGCACCCGTTCGATACGGACTTGCTTAAGGTGCTCTTTCTCATCCGCTATGTGGAAGAGATCAAAAGCAACGTCGATAACCTGGTGACGCTCTGCATGGAGGAGATTGACGCTGATCGGCTCGCCTTACGTGGGAAGATCGAGACGAGCCTCGCACGGCTGGAGAAAGAGACCCTCATCAACCGCAGCGGCGATGTCTACTATTTCCTGACCAATGAAGAGCGGGACATCAACAAGGAAATCAAATCCGTGGAGCTTTCCGGCGGGGAGGAAGCCAAGCTTCTTGGCGAGATGGTCTTCAACGACGTGCTCAAGGAACAGAGGAAGTACCGCTATCCCATCAACAAAATGGACTTCATCTTTAACCGGGTTTGCGACCTGATCCCAATTGGAAATCGAGTCGACGGTGCCCTGCTTGTCTCGGTCATCACGCCACTCAACGATGATTACGAGTCCTATGACAATGCCAAGTGTATTTTGGAGAGCGGCACCGAAGGGGGGCACGTCATCATAAGGCTCGGCAATGACGAAAGCTTGGGCCGTGAGCTGCGCACGTACATCCAGACCGAGAAATACATCCGTCACAAGAACGACGGCACGCTCCCCGAATCGGCAAAGCGCATTTTGCGGGGCTTGTCGGAGGAAAATCAGGAACGCCGTGCCAGGCTGGACAATCAGATCAGTGAGATGCTTGCCGAGGCTGATTACTACGCCGCAGGCCAAAAGCTCACGCTCAACGCTACGGCCGAGCTGGCGGCCCTCAATGAGGCACTCGAATACCTCGTCCAGAACACATTCACGAAGATGGGCTACCTGAAGGTGGTCTGTCAGGAACCGCTCAAGGAGATCCAGGCAGTCCTCCGTAGCAACGATATCGAGGCGCAGGCGCTGGCACTCAGGTTGGAGGAGGGCAACAAGCAGGCGCTGGACGACGTGCGCACCTACGTCGCTCTGATGTCCGCAGCAAACAGGCAGATCGTCCTGAACGACTTGCTCGAAAAACGCTATTCGCTGCGGCCCTACGGCTGGCCGGATGATGAAGTAGTTCTCCTGGTCGCCCGCCTCCTGGTCCTTGGCGAAATCAGCCTGATGATGGACAGCAATCTTGTCCCCATCGACAAGGCATACGAGGCAATTACGAGCCCGGCCAAACGGCGCAAAATCACCGTCATCAAGCGGCAGACCACGGACCCAAAGGCAATCCAGGATGCCCGGAATCAAGGGAGGGAACTGTTCTACGAAATGGGGCCGGACGGTGAAGACGCCGTTTTCTCTTTCTTACAAAACAAGCTTTGGGGCTGGCAAACCTCCCTAAGCGGTTACAAGCCGCTGGCGGACACCGGTAATTACCCAGGCCAGGAAGACATCGCCGATGGCTTACTTTTGATTAAAAAACTCTTGACCTGCGATAACAGCTATAAGTTCATTGAGCAGTTCAACAGCCGGAAGGCTGACCTCCTCGATTTGGCCAACAAGTTTAATCAGCTTGAGCAGTTTTATGAGCACCAGAAGCCGACTTGGGAAAAGCTCCGCAAAGCGTACGAACGGTTCGAGCTTAATCGGCTGGAGCTGGAACGGGACGCCCAGGCAGGGCCAGCTCTGGTACGAATGCAGCAAATCCTTGCGGCTCCCAGCCCCTACAGCTCTATCAAGGAGGCTGAGGGGCTGATCACGACTGTTGGAACGGCCAACACGGCCCTCGTGACCGTCCGACGGACGGAGGCCACGCAAAGAATCGACGGCCTTATGGTGAAGTTGACCGCAGAGGTCGAGGCAGCGACCGGGGATGCCGGGCTGCGTGCTGGGTGTCTGAAGCCGCTCGAAACGCTCAAGAGCCGTATGTTGACGGAGGAAAGTCTAGCCCACATCACGCAGGCCGAATCGGAAGCCCTGAAGGAATACGACGCCGCATCCACCCGGATCGAGGAGTTTGTCGGGAAATTAACGGAAAAGCCCCCGAAAGAAGGCTCTGAGACACCCCCAAAACCCATGCTCAAAAAGAAGCGGGTCGTCGAGCCCTCCAAATTGGTGACCACGACTTACCTGGAGAGCAAAGGCGACGTAGACCAGTTTCTTGACACCCTGCGGAAGGAACTCGAACAAGCCATAGCCAGCGGCGAACGTATCGAGATTCGCTGAGAAAGCTCAACCCCGATGAACCAGGCCGACCTCAAGAACTACGCCCCGCAGGCACGCCGGGATTTTATTCAGGCCGTCACTGATCGTGCTGCGTCCTACGGGGTGACAGCGGCTGCGATTGACCCTGTCACGGTGAAGGGGAACGTGGCAATCATCGCAGGCCGTGCCTTCCCTGCATCGGTTGTACCCAAGCGAAGGAAGCTGGAAGACAGAATCGAGCAATATGGGTTCAACCAGACAATGGAAATGTTGGCTTACACCTGGTTCAACCGGTTCATCGCCATCCGCTTCATGGAACTCCACGGCTATCTGGAACACGGTTACAGGGCGCTGAGCCATCCCGACCCTACCAAGGCAATTCCCGAAATTCTTGAACTCGCCGAACACGTCGATTTGCCGGGCCTGAGCAAAGAGAAGGTCATCGACCTCAAACTCGACAGCAATAAGGAATCTGAGCTTTACCAAATGCTACTGCTCGCCCAGTGCCACGCCCTCCATTCGGCTATGCCGTTCCTGTTCGAGGGTATCGACGACGAAACGGAGTTGGTGCTCCCCGAGAATCTGCTGCACTCCGACTCGATTATCCGGAAGTTGGTTGCCGCCAGCGCCCCCGAGGACTGGCAGGAGGTTGAAGTCCTTGGCTGGCTCTACCAGTATTACATTTCTGAACGTAAAGACGAGGTGATGGGTCGCAAGAGCGCCGTGCCCACGGAGGACATTCCCGCCGTCACCCAGCTCTTTACCCCACACTGGATCGTCCGCTACCTCGTCGAGAACTCCCTTGGACGCCTCTGGCTGCTCAACCGCCCCGGCTCCAGGCTACGGGAGCATATGCCCTACTACATCGAAGGCGAAGCCGAGACTGACTACCTCAGGATTGACAAGCCCGAAGACATTCGCCTGCTCGATCCCGCATGTGGGAGCGGGCACATGCTGACCTACGCCTTCGACCTTCTCTTCCTTATCTACACGGAGGAAGGCTACGTCCCCGACGAGATTCCTGCGCTTATCCTGCGGCACAATCTGTACGGTCTGGAAATTTGCCCACGTGCCGCCCAGATTGCTAACTTGGCCCTTGTATTTAAGGCCAGAGAGAAATCCCGCCGCTTCATGAAGCCCGGCAATCTCGTTCAGCCCCACATCCTTGCCCTGCAAAATATCCACTTCGGTGACGGCGAATTGCGGGATTACATTGCACGACTTGACCTCGGCGACCTCTTCAATGAGCCTATGATTCGGTTGCTCCATCAATTCGAAGAAGCCACCACGTTCGGGTCGCTCATCCAGCCCTGCTTTGACGAAGCGGGCATCGCCTATGCCCGCCAAGCCATCGACACCAAGCATCTCGGTAGCCATCTCTTCCTCCCTGAAATCCATCGAAAAGTCCTCTGCGTCCTCAAGCAGGCGGAGTTGCTCAGTCAAAGGTATCACGTCGTCGTGGCGAATCCGCCATATATGGGCAGTAAGGGAATGAGCCCGCAGCTTAAATGCTTTCTGGAGGCCAACTATCCAACAGCAAAGGCTGATCTCTTTGCGGCGTTTATTAAAAGGAACCTTATACAAGGAGTGCAACACGGTCGGCTGGGGTTTGTGACACCATACGTGTGGATGTTCATTTCTACTTATGAGCCGTTGCGCAAGCAACTATTGGGTCAGGCGACTATAACCAGCCTCACACAGCTCGAATACAATGCATTCGAGCCCGCCTGCATCCCAGTATGTTGTTTTACGTTATCAAACTATTGCGATAAGTTCTACAGGGGAACCTATATAAAGCTATCTGATTTTCGAGGTGCAAATAATCAAGCACCCAAGACCCTCGAAGCCATCGCTAATCCGAACTGCTCTTGGCGCTATCATGCATCAGCCCACGATTTTGGCCGACTTCCAGGCAATCCCATTTCCTATTGGGCATCGAAAAAGACCCTGGATATTTTTGAGGCTACCCCACGCATGGAGGAAATTGTTGAAGCTCGCCAAGGGCTCGCCACGGCTGACAATGGAAGGTTTCTCAGAATTTGGGCTGAGGTGTCATTTGACAAGATTGGACTTAATCTGGCCTCAAGGGAGGCGGCTTTAGCGTCGAATCGAAAGTGGTTCCCCTACAACAAAGGCGGTGAATTCCGGAAATGGTATGGGAATCAGGAGTATCTTGTCAACTGGGAGAGCGATGGGCACGAAATTGCTGCATTCAGGCCAAAATCTGTCATTCGCAACCCCGGGTATTACTTTAAGGAGAGTGTTTCGTGGTCGGATGTTACCTCTTCTGCTAACGCATTTCGTTGGTATCCCTCCGGGTTCATCTTCGATTCTACGGGTCACTCGGCTTTTCCAAATGCCCGATGCACACGTGGGCAACTGCTTTGTTTGCTAAATAACAAGTTCATCCAGGAAGCAGTTCAACTTCTCAATCCGACGATGCATTTTCACGTTGGATATTTCAACGACTTGCCAGCAGCGCTCCATACGCAAGACCTGGCGGGGTCACTCGCTCGACCGTTAATTGAGCTTGCCCGTGCCGATTGGGACAACTTCGAGACCTCGTGGAATTTCCATGACCTACCGCTGTTGCGGCCCGAGTTAAAGGGCACGACGTTGGCGGCGAGCTGGCAGAATTGGCAGGCGCAATGCACTACCGCCATCCACCAGATGCAGGAGTTAGAAACCGAGAACAACCGGCTCTTCATCGAAGCTTACGGCCTCGCTGACGAGCTGACGCCCGAAGTGACGGAAGACCAAATCACCCTGGCCCGTGCCGACGCACGCAAGGACATGGCTGCTTTCCTCTCCTATGCCGTCGGCTGCAACGTGGGCCGGTACTCGCTGGACAAGCCTGGCCTTATCCTCGCCAACGCCAGTGACTCGCTGGCCGAGTATCTGGAAAAGGTCGGCAAGCCGCTCGACGCTCTTACCTTCGCTCCAGCCGAGGACGGCATTATCCCGGTGCTCGATGGCGAATGGTTCAAGGACGACGTTGTGGCCCGCACCCGCAATTTCCTCCGCACCACGTTCGGCGAGGCGACGTTAGAAGCTAACTTGCGCTTCATCGAAGAATCAGTCGATAAAGACCTTCGCAAGTACTTCCTCACCGACTTCTACAAAGACCACCTCCAGACCTACAAGAAACGTCCTATTTACTGGCTCTTCTCCAGCGGTCAGGAGAGGGCATTCCAAGCGCTGGTCTACCTACATCGCTACCACGAGGGTACCCTGTCCCGGATGCGGACGGAATATGTTATCCCCCTACAAGGAAAAATCACCTCACGCATTGACCAACTGAAAGATGATGCTCAGAAGGCGGTATCGACCTCGCATCGCAAGAAAATGGATAAGGAACGGGATGCGCTGCTGAAGCAGCGGACTGAACTCCAAGCATTCGACGAGAAGTTGCGCCACTATGCCGACCAGCGAGTCCAACTCGACCTCGACGACGGGGTGAAGGTGAACTACGGCAAATTTGGTGACCTCCTGGCTGAGGTGAAGGCTGTAACCGGAGGGAACGACGAGTGACCGACATCAAGCAGATCAACGATGCTCTGGACCATGTGTTTAAGGAAGAACAGCAGCGGATTGTCTTCTGGAACGACCCCGAACGTGAATTCCAGAATATCCTTCCCTTTCTGCTGCTCGAAAATGTGACACTCTTGCGGGTAGACGAGACCGGTACATTAGAGATCAAGTTGCGCATCGAGCGGGACGACCCGACGGGCCGATACCTCCTTTATTCCCCGGAGGAGGAGCCTGACTATGAACTCGACTGGTTGCTTGACATCCGCCTTTACAGCCGAAGTTTCCGGGCAGATCGTGCCTCACTTCTGCTCGATGAGCTTGGCTTGGCCAATCAATTCTTGCGCCAACATATAGCTGACCGCAGGAAATTCTTCGACAGCAAGGAGCGTCTCCAGAGGCTCAAGACGATGGTGCAGCCCGGCGATACCGCCGCTGACCTGGACTGCAAGATGATTGCCGTCGTGGCCAAGGCTGATCAGCCGGAACTGTTCAACATCCTCTGCACTCTTTACCATTCCTACACCGAGGCTGGCGACGGAATCGACCTGGACAAGTTCCCGGCAAGCTGGGAGCAAATCGAGAAATTCGAACTGGACAAGCCGTTTTGGGAGATGGTCAGGGCCTCCTTCGGGCACACCGACGAGAACCCAAGCCTCAAGAAATTCCTGGTCCGCCTGTTCGTCACCGATTACGCCCACCACTCGAAATCTGTTTTGCCGAAGCCGCTCGAACATCTCGTGCTCCCCCCTGCGGGCCGCCACAACGCAGTTGTCTGTCTTGCTCAGTGGCGGGACAGCAGCAGCAAGGCAAGCAGCTACGACAGACTCTCCACAGAGGTGGCCTCGTTGATAGACCTGGACGGTTATCTCTCCGGCCTGGAAATTGACGACCAAATCGATGTCATGACATTCCAGCCCGTCGAAAAGAGTGTCGCCAGCGGGTTGCGTGACCGGGTGCAGGATACTGCCGACACGATTAACAGCGAGGATGTGCGGGCTATCGCCCTTCGGAGGCAGGCTGGCCACTGGGCCTCGCTGAATGCGGCTGGTGCGCCGGAGGTCCCCCGCAAAGCGTACAATTCCGTGTATGACGCTCTGGTGGCGGCGGCGGATTTCTTCGCCCTCCGCAACCGGCACCAGCACGGGTTTGATTTTGGTGACCCGGCCACGATGTTTCGGGGCTACGAACAGGAGCTTTATAGGTTCGACCAGTTGTACCGGCATTTCTGCGAAGCCGCCGATGTGGTTGAAACCCAAGGATGGGGCCTTCTCAAGCCGCTCCGGGAGTCCATCGAAGCATGCTACACGAACTGGTTCGTGCCCAACTTGGCACTGGCTTGGAACAAGTTCCTGGAGCCACAGGGACCGACTCACCTGCTTACCGTTTGGCGAATCGACGATATGCACAACCAGCAGGACTTCTTCCAGGAATGTGTGCGGCCCCGGCTGGAGGAGGCTGGGAACCGCCGAGTGTACGTCATCGTAAGCGATGCTTTCCGCTACGAAGCTGCTCAAGAACTTGCCACAGAACTCAATGGGAAATACCGCTTCGAGGCAGCCTTGGCTTCGCAGTTGGGAGTGCTGCCATCCTACACGGCCTTGGGCATGGCTAGCCTGTTGCCGCACAAGGTCCTAACCTACAAGCCGAACGGCGACATCCTGGCTGATGGGAAGCCAACCTCCCTAACCGAGCAGCGTGACGATATTCTGAAAGCCGTGGAAGGAATGGCGTGCAAAGCCCCCGAACTCCTGGCGCTGAAAAAGGAGCAAGGGCGGGACTTGGTGACGGACAAGCGGGTGGTATATGTCTACCACAACACGGTGGACTCGGTAGGAGAACGAGATGAAAAGAAGACTTTCGGAGCTGTCCGCACAGCAATTGACGAACTGGCTGCGCTGGTCTCGCACATCGTCAACAACCTGAACGGCAATTACGTCGTGATCACGGCGGACCATGGATTCCTGTTTACGGAGTCAGCTCCTGGCGAACCCGAAAAGAGCAAGCTCGATCAAAAACCCGACGGGGCCGTGAAGGGGAAAAAGCGGTACCTGATTGGGCATCACCTGCCCGAACAGGAGGCGGCATGGCACGGCAGGACCGAGGTCACGGCAGCCGCCGAAGGGGAAATGGAGTTTTGGATACCGAGAGGGCCAAACCTATTTCATTTTGGCGGCGGAGCGAGGTTCGTTCACGGCGGGGCCATGCTTCAGGAAATTGTAGTGCCCGTCATCACCGTCAGGCATATCAAGGGACCGCCTGTCGGGGAAACGAAGGTCAAACCAGCGACTGTGCAAGTCCTGGGCAGCAGCCACAAGATTACCACCGGCCGCCACCGCTTCGAGTTAATCCAGATGGAGCCGATCAGCGATAGGGTCAAGCCGGTTACCTTGAAGATAGCGGTTTACGAAGGGGAGGAGCCGGTCACCAACATCGAAAGCATGACTTTTGAAAGTAACTCTGACAAGATGGAAGACCGCAAGAAGTGGGTTTCTCTGGTTCTGCAAGACCGAGTGTACAACAAGAAAGCTCCATACCGGCTTGTCCTACGGGACGCCGAGACCGGCATCGAGCGGCACAGTGTGCCAGTGATAATCGACAGGGCCTTTACCGATGACTTCTGAGCAAAAACCGATTGACCCCAGCCTCGACCACCTCCTCAACCAGCACTTCGCCGGGAAGGTAGTGCGCAAGGACCTGACCAAGCTCCTCAAGGAAGGTGCCAACGTTCCCGTCTATGTGCTGGAGTATCTCCTTGGCTCCTATTGTGCCTCAGATGATGAGGCCGTAATCCAGGACGGGTTGATGACCGTCAAGCGGATTCTCGCCGAAAACTACGTCCGGCCGGACGAGGCGGAGAAAGTCAAATCGACGGTCCGTGAGCGTGGCAGCCTCAAGGTGATAGACAAAATCACGGTGACGCTCAACGAAAGGCGGGACGTGTACGAGGCCGTCTTGGCAAACCTCGGCGTGAAAGGGGTGGAAGTCGGCAACACCTACGTCAAGAAGTTCGAGAAACTGCTCGTCGGCGGCATCTGGTGCATCATCACGCTTGAGTATTTCTATGAGGAAGAGCAGAAGGGGTCTCCTTTCATCCTTCGGGAATTGAAGCCCATCCAGATGCCAAACCTTGACTTGGAAGAACTATTCCAGGGACGGCGGGCCTTCACCGAGGGGCAGTGGATTGATGTGCTCCTGCGCTCCACCGGCATGGAGCCGACCCACTTTACGGAACGGGTGAAGTGGCACATGCTCGCCCGGATTGTCCCCCTGGTCGAGAACAACTTCAACGTCTGCGAGCTTGGCCCTCGGGGGACCGGCAAGAGCCATGTCTATAAGGAAATCAGCCCCAACAGCATCCTCATCTCCGGCGGGCAGACGACAGTCGCCAATCTCTTTTACAACATGGCCCGGAATACCGTTGGCCTTGTTGGGCATTGGGACGTGGTCGCCTTCGACGAGGTGGCGGGCATCTCTTTCAAAGATAAGGACGGCGTCCAAATCATGAAGGACTTCATGGCCTCCGGGTCATTCGCCCGTGGCCGGGACGCCATCAATGCCTATGCCTCGATGGTGTTCGTCGGGAATATCAACCAGCCGGTTGACACTCTGGTTAAAACAAGCCACCTGTTCGCCCCATTCCCGGAGCCAATGATTGATGCAGCCTTCTTCGACAGATTCCATGCCTACATTCCCGGCTGGGAAATCCCGAAGATGCGGCCCGAGTTCTTCACAAACCAATACGGGCTTATCGTGGACTATCTCGCCGAATGGATGCGGGAGATGCGGAAGCGCACGTTCGGCGACTCCATAAACAAGTTTTACAAGCTGGGCCGGGACTTGAACCAGCGGGACACCATTGCCGTAAAGAGGACCGTGTCAGGCCTCCTCAAGCTGCTCTATCCTGAAGAAAACTACCCGAAGGAAGCTGTGACCCGATGCTTGGAGTACGCACTCGAATCCCGACGCCGGGTCAAGGAGCAACTGAAGAAGATCGGCGGCATGGAGTTCTTCGATGTGCATTTCAGTTTCATCGACACCGAGACGATGGAGGAGAAGTTCATCACCGTGCCGGAGCAAGGAGGCAGCACGCTGATTCCTAATGGCCCACTCAGCCCCGGTATTATGCACACGATTGCGACTGGTAGCGGCGGTCACCTCGGCCTCTACCGCCTTGAAACGCAGGTCACAGCCGGAAACGGTGCCCTGAAAACCTCGGGTCTCGGCTCAAGCAGCATAGCAAAGGAGGCAATCAAGGTCGGCTTCGATTACTTCAAGGCAAATGCCTCACGCATAAGTGCGTCGATCAAGCCGGGCGACCACGACTACCACCTGCACGTCGTGGAACTGCATAACTCAGGCCCGACTGCGGCACTCACCCTTTCCACGCTTGTCGCCCTCTGCTCCGGGGTTATGGGCAGGCCGATCCAGCAGCAAATGGTCGTCCTCGGAAGCATGAGCCTGGGCGGCAACATCATCCCGGTCGAGAATCTCGCCGGGTCGCTTCAGGTGGCTTTCGATTCAGGTGCCCGCCGAATTCTCCTTCCGATGGCCAGCGTGGGGGATATCCCGACAATCCCCGGAGAACTCTTCGCCAAGTTCCAAACCAGCTTTTACTCGGACCCGACCGATGCTGTGTTTAAGGCGTTTGGAGTGCAATAAACTCAGTTCTCACGCTTGTGTCGCATTAGGTACGGTGGGCTGCAAGAACCGTCGGATGGCAAGAGAGGGGGGGCCAGGCCCTCGCAGTGCCTAGCCAATTACCTTCACCTGAGCGAGCGGGTCTCGGGGGAAATCCCTCAAAAACTGGTCCGTGTCGCAGATGATGGCGCTGGTTTGGAATACAAGAAAGAGCATGCCACCGCACATCTTCCGGTACTTCTGGATGTCGGCCAAGATTCCATCGACGACCTGGACGAGACTCTTCCTATCCTTCAGCAACTTAAGCTCCAGGAACGCATCGGACTCGGGCAAGGAAAAATCCGGTCGTGTCTTTACGACCGAAAAAGTGAACTCCGGCGCTTCTCTGTCCACCTTGTGACCTGCCGCTTTTAATATGACCTCGGCCTGGTTTTGGAGTTCCCTTTCGTCGTTCGGCTCCTTGTCACGGAAAGCTTCACGCAGGAGCGGGCAAAGTGTTGTTGCGACCTCATCGAGGAAATCCATAAGCCGTGGCCGCAGGTGAGCGCCGGTGCCGATTAGACCAAGCAGACTGTCCGATGGCAGCCGCCCACCCAGAACATCTGAGTAATGCTGGGCGTGTTTTGAGCACAGAGCATTTACAACGTCCTCTGCGTTACGCTGAAAAAGGGCATAGATATCCTTGGCATTCGCATGCCGTTCGCCTTCCATGCTCCCGAGTGCCTGATACAGTTGTGGGTACTGTTGGAAGAGGGCTTCCAATGACAGTTCCCTCACCCCCCGGTTGAAATTCACCCAGTCAACCGCATTGGCACGTTCGAAACCCACAGCAAGGCTCTCCCTGAAGATGTCCTTCTTGAAATCGTCAATTGGGTCATGCTCCTCAGCCTTCGCCGCAACGACGGCAAATCGCCTGGTTACGCACTGGAAGCAAACCCCGCAGTGTCGTTTTGTCTTTTCGACGCCAAACGTGCGGGCGCAGGAAACTGAGGTCTTAATCATCCCCGCACATCCAAGCTGCACGAGCCGCTCAACAACCTCACGTTTGGTTGAGCGGAGAAATGGATTCTCGAAGCAAATTGGTCTGCCCATCACATTCTCAACGAGTTGCCTGAACAGCTTAATCACCTTTGGGTTCGTCGTGCGGCTTGACTTTGTCCCTATGCGCTGGTCGGACATGGGGAGGTTGAAGGTCGTGATTCCATTTTCACAGAAGAAGACCGATTCAATCCGCAGTTCGTGGGCGATGACCGCAGCCAGCGACATGTATAGGAATGACCGAAGCCGCTGACTCGCATCAAGCGCCTGCTTATCTCTCCGGGTTACCCAAATACCGATACCCGGCAACTTACGCCCAGCCTTCGTGGCTAACTGCTCCATCAAGGAATTCTGGATTTCAGTGCGGGTACTTGAACTGCGATGGCTAATTAGAAGAGGAATCTCATTTTTGGCGACAAGGCCCGCCGCACCAGCCAAGGAGTCCAGCCCCCCAGAAAAGAGCACGGCACGGCGAGCGCCTTGGAAGCCTTCTGCGGATTGTGGAAATTCCAAGTATTGCTGACCTAGCTTTGGGCGTCGGTACGAGCGAAAGTCGAACGTGATTCCAGCATCCCCGGATAGGTATGTGACCAGCTCCGAAAGAAGGTGCTGGTTACTTTTCCAAACCTTCGGTTTCCTAACGGGCATGATGATGTGGATGCGGCGTTGCCAATCATGACCGTAGACATCCTTCTGACCCCGACTGATGGATGTGTCCGTGACGTAGAGGACGGCGGCCACTTCAAGGAGGTCGTAAGCCACTGGGCTGAGGTAGCTCAGCACCTTTTGTTCAATATTCTGTACCTTGATTTCGAGGTTCTGGTTTTTACCTTCAAGATAGAGGTCAACTCTCTGATCGAAATCCTTCCGGCTCGTGCGAGGCTTTCTTGAAAGGCCAGTGTGCAGAACAACCAGGGCGTTTGCCATAGCTATTCATGCTCCCTGCCTATCTCGCCAGAGAATTTCTTGATTGCTGCCCAGGCAAAAGTCGCCATGTGGGCAAGGTCAAGTTGTTCCTGCCACCTGTACTTTGAGTACCACTCCTCCGCAAAGCTGTCGATTATCTTGGAGCTTTCCCAGCAGTAGCGCCGAAGGTCACCCAGGAAGTACCCCAGGGAATCCAGCGAGTCGAACCGTTCGCTTTGCCCGAGGACGTTCACCGTTTCCTTGCTCAGGAAATAGGCCAGAACACGGTTCATGAATGAGGTAAAGAAGAGCCTGGCACATGTGGCGAACCCACGGGGAGTCCCGTAACCTGCCAGTGCGGGTTCCAACTGGGTGCTTTCATCTGCAAAAAGGTCAAGGTTGGATTCATTCAGAATCTTCGTGATTGTCTCTTGAAACGCATTGAGGGCGACATCGGAAACAAAGCTCGGCTCCAGATTCTGGAAATTCTTCCGCTGGAGAAACGAACCTATCTCTTCCAAAAGGAAAGTGGGGATGGCAAGCGCCTTAGGGTCAATTCCCGCTTCCTGGAGGAATTCTCCCGCTACACCTTGTTTGGCGGCCAAGGGCAGCCGAGCAAGGATATACAGCGCCCACATTAGAATCGGGTCGTCTGAATGCCGACGTAACTCGCCCTTGCAGGCTGTGAGCGATGCGGAAGCAAGCTGGGCAGCCGATGTGTTGGACGCCGCCAGGAGTGCGACCACGTTCTGCCAATTCTTGGTCTTGGGAAGGCGCTCATACCGGGACTGTCCCATCGGGGTTTCCTGTGCGCTGCAAGAAATGCGACGACTGGTGTCAGGACCCACTCATCGCCAAAGCCAATCCTAGCCGCTACGCCTGGATAGGAATCCTACACTAAATGACATTGTACACGGTAGCAACAAGTTTCATTCACGAGCTATAACAATTCCATGCATATTCGGTCATGAGATTTCGACATCAACACGGAGAGCAAATGCATCCATCAACGCTGGTGCATCAGTCCCGGTGGTCGGCCTGATGGCCCAGCCTCTTTCCGCCCCCATATTCCTTCGCCTCGCCGTCCACCGCAACCGCCACGAACCTGTTCGTCTGGATATCCTTAAACTGCACGACCTGATAGCTGCCCCGGCCAAGCTGGCCCCAGCGGCTCGGCTTTTCGGGATTCTGTTCGATTGCGGCGTACTGCCGTCCTTTCATGGTGAATGTCACGGTCCTGAGGGCCCGCTCGCCTGTGCGGCAGGCCGGGAGCCGCCTCCCCTCGGACTCGACCTCGTCGCCGCCCTCATCTGCCTGGCGATGGAGTTCAGCACTCGTGTGTCCATGACTCGTGTCCTCAGTCCTAGGAGACGCCCACTGCCCGGAACACTGCGGACGCAATGGCAACCAGTTCTTTTCGGATGGGCCGTTCGCCACCGCCACAGTAGTTCCCCATGAGGGAGTATGCGTCCCTGTAGGCACGCAGCAACTCCGCGGGTCTCACCCGCACGCCGATGGGGTTCTGATTCCTCAACAGGCTGTTGATCCGCCCGGTGTGGGCACGCTCGGGCAGAAGCACGCATATCTGCTGCTCATATGGCGGGGCGAGTTGCCTCACCCCAAGCCGCTCCAAATCCTGCGCCTCGACGATATGGTGGACCTCCCAACCCAAGTAGGGCGGGCTGGAGCGTTGAAACCGCTTCAGGTCGGCGTAAGTGCCTATCAGTTGGTTGCCGTCCGTCAGGAACACGCCGCCCGCAGCAGGGCTGGCGGCGTATTTCCCGAACTTCACGCCTGCGGATGAGAGGATTTGCGTGACGGTGTACATGCTCGCCTCCTTCGCCAGCGTGCCGACGCGTCTATGGACTTACGCCGGGGACGCCAAGCCGTAAAGGTGCCTGACCGCCCGAAAACAACAGGTACGCCCCTGTGCCCTGATACTAGCACGCCCACTGCGGAAAATGGAGGTCCGGCAATCCTGCCGCTTGCCACCTTGAGGCCAGTCCCCCTATGAAAAAGCGCGAATCTGGGTGAGGCGGGAGGCGAGCCTGACGAACGGCAATCAGGAGACCGAGGGCTGCTCTTCAGGCCGGAAGACAGGGCGATACCGCTGCTATGCATGCCGCCACAAGTTCATGCCAGCCGTCCGAGAGTCGTCCCGTGCGGTCGTGCCTCAAGCTAATCTGGCCGGAAACCCGGGCTTGCGCCTGGCTGGAAAGGCCCGACCAATGCGTGGAACGGCCAAGTGAAATGACCGCACGCAGTGGGTACGACCTTGTCCAGGAGTCTGCGGAGATCGGCCCCAAAACCAGGCGTTCGGGCGTCAATGGCTAGCGGCAGGATTCCCAAAAGCCTCCTTCCAATCGAAACGACCGACCTGCCATCAACTTTTTCCGGGAAAATCCGAATCTGCAATGTATACCATATATATGAAACCAGCCTCGGCCGCCAGGCCGTATGCTCCCAGGCAATCATTGGAACCTTCAGGAGGCAGCCAGGTGAACGCCACCCAGGTCTGGGAACGGCTGTTCATCGGCGGCATCGAGGATGCCAAGGCTCTCGCCGAATCCAATCCCCTCGAAATCGCCACTGTGATCACCCTGTGCCGGGAGAAAGTGCCGAAGGTCGCCTCGGACGTGAACTACCTCCATTTTCCCGTGGCCGTTACCCGACGAGTCCTGGCTCCGGAGTTCGACCGGATCATCGACGCCGTCTGGGAGAACATCCGCTGGGGGAAGGTCTTAATCCACAGCATCGCCGGTGATAACCGTGCCCCGCTCCTGGCGGCGGCATGGTGCATGTGGTCGGGTACAAGAACATCGACGCCGTCCTGGAAGACATCGGAGGGCTCCGCCAGATCGAGCCCAATTCCAACCTGCTCAGAAGCGTGAAGGAGTCGCTGTGATGATGAAATGCGCAATCTATGCGAGGGCGTCTCTCCCTGGTGAACAAGTCTCCGGTCAACTGCTGCCGCTCAGGAAGCTTGCGGCCGAAAGAGGTTTCGAGGTGGCGGCGGAATACCACGACCAAGGAATCTCCGGCACCAAGAGCCGGAGACCGGGACTCGACGCCCTAATGGCCGACGCCCGCAGAGGCAGATTTTCGCTCGTGATAGTGGAGTCGTTCGACAGGATCGCCCGGAATACGAGGCATTTCCTCCAGGTGCTGGACGAGTTCGGCAAACTCGGCATCGAGTTCGTAAGCACCAAGGAAGGCGTTGACACGACCGGCGCAATGGGCGGGTCCTTGATGACCCTTGTCGGGTTCATTTCTGAACTTGAGGGCGCATTGGTCCGTGAACGCATCCGCCAGGGCATGGCCAGGAGGCGGCTCGAAGGTTTCCGGCTTGGCCGAAAACCGCTAGACGTGGACCGTGATGCAATCGTGCGTGACCGCCTCTCGGGCTTGAGCCTAACCAAAACGGCGACGAAATTCGCAGTGTCCAGGGCTACGGTCGTGAGATTCGTCCACCAGGCACAGCGGAGGCCTGCTCCGGTCGGGCAGTTTCAGTCGTTGTCGGCTTATGTTTCGGCTGGGTTGATGGCGTAGGGAGGATATTCATGGGAGCCGTTCGCAAGCCGGGAGTGTTTTTCAGCTTCCGCCGCCCGGGCGGGATCGTCGAGCGTCGGTCGTACAGGACACTCAGTGAGGCACTCCGCAAAATCACCGAGTCCGAAGAGATGCGACCATTTATGGACGAGGCTCATGCGACGGGCCGGGACACGGTGGTGGGGGTTTTGCACTCCGGGAAAGGGAGACCATTGCTTGTCATCGTTGCCGCCGCAACCAACCCGGTTCCAGATGTTGAGTCGAACCTGCCCGGGGGCTGGGATGGCTCCGCCGCCCGCAACGATATCGGCTGAAGAATGATTACGCCGGAACGGAAACAATACGGGCTTTTCGAGTTCACGCCGGGGGAGGAAGTGGTGCGCACAGATGCTGCATTCCTACGGGCGCTCGGCATCGAGCCGTGCCTGCTTTACGAACCGTCGCCGAATCCGTCGTCCTATCTGGCGCAGCCTCGTGTTCGGCTGACCAAGTGGGATCAAAAGTGGCTCAAGGCGTGTGGAGTTCGATGGGAGCCGGAGCCAACGCTCCAGCTTTCCCTGGAATTCTGAGGCCGCTGGGAAGGATCGGTCTATCTTCCGCCTTTTGCGGAATTCTGAGTGCGCCCCTGACGTTGTCCGAAAACCAAGCTCACGAGCGCCTCCTTCTGGAAGGCGGCAGGGCGGGCGGCTTCTCATACACTCCGGCGTCCAGACCCCGAACCACGCTATCCATGGGGACTTCGAACACCTCGCAGATGCGCAGGAGCGTGGTGACGGTGATTGGCCGACCCGCCTCGATCTGCTGCCAATGGCGGGCGGAGAATCCGAAATAGATCATGTCCTCCTGCGAGTAGCCACGTTTCTTGCGGAGTCCCCGTACTTTCGTACCGAGGGCTTTGAAGTATTTCGCTTGATCCACGCCCCCGTTTGTAGTCTACTGCGTGCACATTCACCACGAGCAGATTAGCTGGTGTTCCTGCTCGGACGGCGGAAAGGAGATTATACTTATGGCATATTCCAAACCTGTTCAGCTTGCTGGAAACGTTAAGACCCAGACTGTTCTCTCGGTCTGTCCACCAAAGAATGCGTGTGTGTATTCTTGCCAGTGTCCTCGGATGTAAAACATCGGGCGGGGGTGGTCTCGCTGTTCCGCTCCCCCGCCCGATCCTGCCCCGTATCCATCCTGTGCCTCAGGCGGTGAATCGTATGGAAAACCAGAAATTCTGCGCAAGGCTCAAGCCAGACTCGTTCATCAGGAAGCTGGACGGGATTGGCTTTGTCTTCAACATCGGCACCCGCCGACAGGAGGTGTTCGACGCCAGCGGTGCGGCATTCCTGCGGCAGCTCGGCAGGAGCTTCCGCAGCGGCAGCGAAATTGCCAACGAGCTGCAAGGGATTTTTCACGGCGCTACCCGTGATGTACTCCTGACGGACCTGAGGGAATTCCTCTCTTACCTGCACCAAGCCGGATTCGTGGAGATTGTCGCCGAAGGAAAGCAACTGGACGTTCCCGCTCCCGGCGAGCCCGACCACGGGAGCGCCGATCACGCAGCAGACCGTGGGCTGGCGGAGACTTCCGATTTCCTCAAGGGATATTTCAGGGCGCATCCGACTGTGTTCTCGTTCCAGTTCTACGTGACCGAGCGATGCAACGAGAGGTGCGTCCACTGCTACGTTGACCGGGAGGCGCACCGCAGAGCGCTTCCGCTCGAACGGCGGCTGGCGCTCATAGATCAGCTAGGCGCTATGGGCACCCTGGACATCACCTTCACCGGCGGCGAGGCGCTCCTGAGCAAGGACCTGGCCGCCCTGATCGAGCGGGCGACCAGAAACGATCTCGTGGTCGGGTTGCTGTCGAACCTCACGCTGCTCACGGACGAAATCGTGGACGCACTCAGGAAACCGAACGTCGATCTCGTCCAAACCTCCATCTACTCCATGGACGCCGGGATTCACGACGCCATCACGAGGAGGCGGGGAAGCCTGAGGCAAACACTCTCGGCCCTAGAACGGCTCCGGTCATCGGGAACCCGGGTGACCATCGGTTGCCCGATTCTCAAGGAGAACCGAGAATCGTTCGAGGGCGTCCTCCGCTACGGTGCGGAGGAGGGAATCCCCGTCAATTGCGACTTCGCCATCATGGCCAAGGAGAACGGCGACACGTCCAACCTTGCCCACCGCATCGAGAGCGGCGACCTCGAAAGCGTCATCCGGGCTGTCGTCCAAGGCAGCCCTAAATACAGGGAGCGGCTGGAGCAAAACCGGGAAACCCTCGATGCGGCATCCTTGGACACATGCGGCATCGGCAGCTACATGCTCTGCATGAAGTCGAACGGCGAGTTCCTGCCCTGTCCGGGCTTCGGGTTGGTGGTTGGGAACGCCTGGGATTCGGAGATTGGGGAGGTATGGAGGAATTCGCCCCAGCTTGCCGCCCTGCGCCGGTTCAGCCGGAGCGAGCAATTTCCCCAATGCGCCTCGTGCGAGGCGACCACCTTCTGCAATTTCTGCCTGGCGAAGTTCCACAACGAGGCTGGCTGGGAGTCCGGGGTCGTCCCTCCCGGCTATTGCGAGATTGCCCGGACCAACAAGCGGGTGGCCCGGGAGCACTTGGCCGCCGGGCATTGACCATGCGAGCCGGGATGGAGTCAGTCATCGACTCAAAGCAGAGGTAAGATGGCAGCGACCAGATGGAGCAACGAGTTAAAAAAAAGAGTCCCATTGCCGGAACCAGAAGAATATTTCTGGAAAACATCTGTTCCCGACGAAGAAATCTTTAACATACCTTACGAGCACTTCGAAAAGTTGGCCGAAGGGGTGCGCTCCCGCATCAGCCACGACCCGGTAGCTGCTGAGGACGACCTCCGAATGCTTGCCTGCATAGAGAAAGAAGAACGGGAGCGGCAGGAAAGGTGGGACAGGCTGATCGCTTCGGGGAACACGCCAACGGCTTTGGCACATCGGGCAAAAGAAGAGGCGAAGGAAGCGGCCAAGCAAGCGTACATGAAGTTTCACGGCTACGAGGAGCGCCCCGAGGGATTTTTACAAGCTCGTTACCCAAAGGCTTGGTCGGCGTGGCACCGGTCGATGAACCAGATAATGGCTGTCGTGATCGGGCTGCTTTTTCTGGTCCCGTTGTATAGCCTCGTCAGCGGCGACTACCATCGTGCCCTTGTGCTCGCTGTCCCGACCACACTCGTCATGGCTTACTATGCCCCCCTCTACACGGTCGTCGGGCTGATTCCCTACTGGGTCGTTTGGTCCGCCATAATGGCCATAACCGACATCTACAATGACGGCCTCTTAGTGGTGGCGCTCTTCACCTGGTACCTGTACCCGCTCATCAAGGGCTTGTGCCGCCTTTATGAGTGGGAACAGGAGCGGAAGTTTGGCTTGCCCCTGCACCCGGTCAGCAAGCACCCGTACGCCGTGGCGGCGGCTTGCATCGGGACGGCGGCGGGCGTGCATTACCTGAGGAAAAAATAGGAAATTATGACTGCATTCTGGATAATTTTCCTTATCTGCGCTTATTTCCTGCCCACCATCGTAGCCATCTGCAAAGCTGCAAACAATGGCTTCGATACCATCGGCGGGGCGGCTGTAATATTCGTATCCAATTGTGTGTTCGGATGGACAGGAGTTGGGTGGTTCGTCGTTCTGATGGCAAGCATCTTCGTAGGTGACTGAATATGAAAACAGCGCTGCTGGCGGCCATCCTGGCCTGCGCCCTCCCATACCCGGGAGGGAGGAGCCTGCTAACGGCACCACTCCCTGCGGCCCTCAAGCCCGTATGTCCGCAAGGATGCCCGAAGTCGAGGAGCCTATGAACTTCACCAACGAAGAAATCCTGGCAATGTCTAATTGGCGCTTTGAGGATTTCGCCAGGAAAGTGCGGGAACGCATCCGCCGAGACCCGGTCGCCGACGAAGACGACCTCCGGGCGCTCGACTGCATAAAGAAAAGGGAACGGAAACAGGAGGAAGAGTTGGACGCCTGGCTCGCTCACTTCCGAACGCCGGAATTCCTGGCATCCTGTGAAAAATCTGAGGAAAGAAGCAGGGCGAGGCAGGCATACATGGACAAGCACGGCATTCAGGAAGGCCCCAACAACCTCCTGCAAGACCTCTCGCCGAAAGTGTGGTCGGCTTGGCATGGGTTCGGGAACTTCTTGATGGTGTGGGCGATCATCATATGCTGGGGCGCTCTTATTTACGGTATCGCCACGCAGGAGTTCGGAATCGCAACCCTCTTCATGGTCGTGACTCTCCTCGTAATGATACGTTATGCCCCGATTTTCACGGTCGTGAGCATGATGCCTTACTGGTTCCTTTACGCCGCTGTGGACGGCATTATATACGGGACCGAAACCAGCTACCGCAGGATATTGGCATGGTTCCTGGTGTGGTCCCTGTACCCGCTGCTCAAGGGCCTGTGGCATATCTACAGGTGGGAAGAGGAGCGGAACCTCGGGCTGCCGCTGCACCCGGTGAGCAATCATCCCTATGCGACGGCGGCGGCATGCATCGGGACGGCGGTGGCGGTCCGCCACTTCAGCAAAAAATAGCGGGCCTCCGTGGACCAGCCCAAGAATCCTGCACCAAACTCAAATCTGCCAGGTTATCGGTATGGGGCACCCACGGGAAGGCGCTTGGATTAACGCACGCACCGGCGAGTGCCGCTTCATCCACGACTGGGCGAAGCCTGCCGCCGAGAGAGAGCTGAAATGAGCCACAAGCATTTTTGCGATGTCGCCGGACACTGGTGGGAGTGCGACGGTATGGCCCTGCGTGGCGGCGACACCGAGCCGTTTGTCTGCGTCTGCCTTCCGTGCGGCCGTCCGGTCGAAGGCTACGACCACAGCAGGTGCAACGGTCCTGTCGAGCTTCTCGCCTGCCCCGAGCACAGGGAGGAAGAGCGCAGGAGCATCGATGAAGCCAGGAAGCGATGCGGCGGGAGTGCCGCCGAACCCAAGGGGGCTGATGCCGCACCGGCAAAGGCAGAGGAGGGCGAAGGTCCTGCCGAAAGGCCTCCCGAGGAGGTCGCCCGGTCCTTCGAGCGCTTCCCGCTCGTGCCCATCGGGCCGGACGACCCACTCTGGCACTGCGAGTGGTGCTGCCACTGCGGCTGCCGCCGCCTGCCCCCAGAATTGTCCGGGGGCTTCTGCTTCCATTGCGGCCATGTGTACCAGCGGAACGACCCTGAGTTCTGGCGGGGAGAGGAGTCTCCCTATAGCGAGGCTGCCCATCTGAAGGGCTGCGCCAATTACCAGGAGTACCGCAAGAAGGCTGAGGAAGGTCTGGCCAAGTTCAACGCCATGATAAAGGGCGCAGATGACGAGACATTCGCCAAGCTCCAGAGCGCCTGCTATTCGAAAGCCATCGACGACAACTATGAAGCTTACATGAGCGCCCCCGAGGGAAGCCCCGAGCGGGCGGCCATCGTGGAGAGGATCGTGGTGGCCAACGCCGAGGAGGTTGCGGAGCGCAAGCAGCGGTGTGACGCCAGTCAAGCAAAACAAAAGGGCTGATGAGCGGCCTGGGGGCGGATCGGCGTTCAGACGGAGATGGGGGAGGCTGAGGGGATCGTGGAAATCAGCGATGCAAGCGACGGACCGCTGTGGGAGGCGTGCCGGAAACTGCCCTCGGACTGGGAGCCTGTCGGCCAACGCCAATGGCACGGCCGCCCGGAAGCGCGCCCCGACTGCGACACGTGCCGCTGGTTCATGGCGCTCCTCCGCACATCGCCGGGCTGGGGAGCATGCGCCAATCCGGAGTCCGAACGTGCGGGACTGCTTACGCACAGGGAGCAAGGTTGCTGGGTGCATGAGCCAGAGATAGGAAGCCACCGACATCACCTGCGCCCGGCACGCTGCGATTTCATGCGGCGTTTCGAGGCATTCCTGCGTGCACAGGTGGCCGCCTACATCAAGTGGGAAGTGAAGAGGGCTAACGATCCGGCGTCCGAGGAGCAACCGCCGCTGTCCGCTCCGGAGCATATTCGGGAGTCCTCGCTCTTCATTGTGATTCGTCGGCTGATCAGGCACGCCGACGAAGACTTCAGCCGCCCGGCATTCCGTAGGATGGCGGCGACGGCCAGGAAGGACACCCGAAACTACTGGGAATTCGCACGGCGCTGCTGGGCGAGAACCGGGGAGATGGACATATCGCTCGTCAACCTCCCGGACAACACACGGGAGTTGGAAAAGAGGTTTTGGAGATTTGTTGACGCCGCCATCACGGAAGCGCTGAAAGGACGAGGGTCAAGACACTCGTCGTAGGAGCGCTGAGGTAGCTTCTGCCCAGCAAGAAACGCAAATAATGCGCATCGTCTGCATTGCCGACACTCACGAGCTTCATCGGGAACTCGTTGTCCCTCCCGGCGACCTCCTGATCCACGCCGGAGACATCACTGACCTGTCGAAGCGCCCTTGGATATACCGCCACTTCGACATTTGGCTCGGCGAACTGCCCCATCGCCACAAGATCGTCATTCCCGGGAACAACGATTACCTGCTGGAGGACCCGAAGGAGCGCAAGGTGATCACCAACGCAATCCTGCTCGTGGACTCCGGAGTGGAGATCGAAGGCCTGAAGGTTTGGGGTTCGCCGACCACGCCGCTGTACGGTGGTGCGTTCGGCATGTCCAATCCCGCCGACCGCAAGAGGCACTGGGCGCAGGTCCCCGAGGACCTGGACATCCTGGTGACGCACGGCCCGCCCTTTGGCATCCGTGACCACGGCGGAGGCTCCGAGCGCCGGGAGGGTTGCCCCGAGCTTCTGGTGGCGGTCTTCCGGGCCTTGCCCCCCCTCCACGTCTTCGGGCACGTCCACGCCGGGTATGGCATCTATCGAACGAGCGATACCCTCTTCGTGAACGCCTCCCTTCTGGGCGAGGACGGCAGCCTCGGCAGAAAGCCGATTGTGATTGAGGGCTAGGCTGGCTACCGGCATGAAATCCTGCACCACATGCCCAGTGGCGAGGCAGCGACGTTCATGCGGCAGCACCATCGACCGGGCGCTGCGAGGCCGAGAGCCTAAGCTGATGAAGAAGCGGCGGAGGGTTGGGCAGTAGGCAGCGGCACCGGCATGCGCATCATCCGCATCGGTGACACCCACGGGAGACCCGAAGAGATGCCCCAACAAATAAAACCCGAACCGAGAGTCGGCATCTTCTGGGTTTTCGGAGGCCAACTCATTCTCGATACCACGCCGGTCAGCTTGGCCGAGCCCTATGGCGAGGCCATGACCCATCCTCGAAGTCATATCGAGTACTGGACAGAACTCCAGCGCCGGGGAGCCGTATCACAGGACATCGAGTATGAGGTCCCGCCCCGTGGAAGGGTCGTGTGCTTCCCGAATGAAAAGCAGTTTGTAATCTATGCGGACCGCTGCATCTTAAAAAGGCAGAAGTTTGTCCGGCGAATAATGGCCGAGATGAACCTGCCTCCCAACCGAACCAAAACATCCACCGATGAGCATTACAAATGTCTGCATTGCCTTCGTGAATGAGGTTACACCCGACGCCGATGAGAAGGACTGAGCCAGAGGCCGTCATTGGGCGCAGATTCTCGAAGGCCTGGACATCCTCATCACCCACGGCCCACCCTTCGCCATACTCGACCACGGCTCGCCCTCGGAGCACCGGGAAGGGTGCCGACGGCTCTTGGAAGCGGTGTTCCGAGCCAGGCCACGGCTCGAAGTCTTCGGGCACATCCATGCGGGATACGGCACGCTGCGGACGAGCGATACCTTGTTTGTGAATGCGTCCTTTTTAGGTGAGGATGGCGGCCTCAGCAAGAAACCTGTTGTGCTTGACCTCCGAGCAGAATAATCTGTGCAGTTAATTTGCGTGCCCACATTGCGGGTGCCTAGGCAGAACCCGCCGTTAATATGCTGGTGACCGCAAGGGAAGAAGGTTGCAATGACGCCGGAGAAAAAGCAGAAAATCATCGACGAGGCTTTCAGGTGGATGAAGGAGCACTCTTCGTCAAGAGAGCCTTCGCAATCCGGCGACAATGCTGGAATGACCGAAGACGAAATCATCGAGAGGGCCCTGGAAGAACATGGCATTTTTGCACCTTCGGTCCAGGACAGCGATTACGGCGACAATGCTGAGTTGACCAGGGACCAAATCATCGAGAAGACCCTTAGGGAAAATCACACGCTTCCTCTTTCTGAGCTGGACCCCGGGGACAGCGTCACGGCTGAGTACATTCGAGTCATGACCGAACAAATTCAGCGCAGGCTGCCCGAAGGCAAATTCAAGACCTGCGGAGCTTTCACGGACCTCAACGTAGCTTGCTGCGGCACTTGCCATGTGTCGTATCCCGATTATGATATGGAGCTGATTGAGCTGCCTGACGGCGGGAAGGCATGGGTATGCTGTGCCATCTGCCGGGCGATTTACCCGGAGCGCCACAAGCAGGAGAGGGAGCACTTTAGGATGACAATGGGAGAGCAGTGGGAAGAACTCTGCGGCGATGGCCCGGAAGACTAGCGGTGCGAAGCATCAGCGGGACGCAACCTGGATTCGTTCGCACCCCGAGGGCGTGAAATGGCTGGGCAAGAATTAGGGCGAGGCAAGCGGGACACGTGCCAGCCGTAGGGGGAAATCGGAGGGACCCCAAATCCTCCTCAGCTAGATCGATTCTGACGATCCGAAGGGTATTTCGAACGGGTACGGATCGGCATGCGGACTCTGGGCGACTTTTTTCAGCAGCCCTTGGATGTATTCGGAGTCCGACTGCTTCGTCGGAAAGTCGTTCCATGAAGGCGTCGGGACTCGTGCGAACATGCTTCCGATCATCCAGCCCAGCTTGTTCCCGAAGACCTCGTCGAGCGAGACAATCCTGGATCGCTGGAGCTGCTCATAATGAAGACGGGAGAGCAAAGAGAAGACCGTCCGGAGGTCGACCACCCAGTCGTCCCCGATTCCGAGGTTCGGCGCTCCGTGCAGGAAGAAGTAGCCGGGCTTGTTCTCGTTGTGGTTCACGACTTTCCTCAATAGCTCGAACGTATTCGCCTCCCGTTTCTTCGACTCCACCGCCTTCGTGCCCAAAACGTCCGTAAGTTCTCTGATCACAGCCAGGCAGACGAATTCGACGCAACGGCCTTTCACCAGGTCGCAGGTTTGCGTGACAACGCAGAACGCAACCAGATCGGTGCGGCTCTCGATATACGGTTGGTGGCCCCGAAGGGCCTTCTCTTCTTCGACGAGAACCTTGCGGCTTATGATGTCTCCCTGCCAAAGATCGGAATCTTTCGGGCGGCTCACATACATCGGATGTAGCGGCTCGGGCGCAACGTCGGCCATGGCCAGAATCCTCCTCCTCAACAAGTCGTAAGCAATGGAACGGTGAGCCCCGAAATGTGATGTTAGCACAGGCAGCGGTTTCGCCCAGCGCCCGCAGCCTTCGAATCGATTTTTTCGTCCCGTTGAGCACATTCGCCGCAAGAATGCCCGCTCGCCCCTGTATATTATGATGGGGGCATATCTCCTCTCGACAAAGTCCCCATCTGAGGTTGCCGAACCTGCCTGATGCCGGAAATCTTCGCTCAACGGACCCACCACTTTGCTCGATCCAGACGGTTCAGCCGATTTGGCCGGGACGGTGGGCTTCAGGCAGACTCGCCCCAAAACGCCGGAAGTCCAGCGTAAACGGAGGACAAAGAGATCATGCGAGCCGCACTGTACGCCCGAGTCAGTACCCTGAATGGCCAGCATCCCGAAATGCAGCTCGCCGAGCTGCGTGAGTACGCAGCTCGCCGGGGATGGGAGATTGCGGGTGAGTATGTCGACGAGGGCGTTTCCGGCTCAAAGGAGTCCCGCCCTGAATTGAACCGGCTCATGGCCCACGCCCATCGGCGGCAGTTCGACATGGTGCTCGTGTGGAAGGTCGACCGCTTCGGCCGGTCGCTCAAGCACCTGGTGAACGCCCTTGCCGACCTCGACGCCTATGGGGTCACGTTCGCCAGCCTGAAGGACAACCTTGACCTGAGCACGCCATCCGGGCGGTTGATGTTCCAGATCATCGGGGCGATGGCGGAATTCGAACGGGCGCTGATCCAGGAAAGGGTGAAGGCGGGGCTTCAAAACGCCCGGCGCAACGGAAAGAAGCTTGGCCGTCCACGCCTGGTGATCGACGCCGCCAAAGTCACATCGCTGCGCAGTGCTGGTGCCTCATGGACCACAGTTGCGAGTCAGGTCGGACAGACGGTGGCTGCCTGTCGGCGGGCTTACCAGCGCTATGAAGGGACCTTGCCGAAATTGTCTTCCGGTGGTGGCCAGGTTTGCTCTGCAATCGTGTCGGTTAGTTAGGTGGGTTCCACCCTGCCGGAACCATTAGTTTTTCGCTCGCCCCACAAGCGAATTAAACACACTTGGAGGTCAAAGCCATGCCTGAATCCACGACCGCCTTTCCTGAAAACATCGAGTGCCCGCTTTGCTTGGGCAAGGGCATGCTCAGCCGCACGGAGGTGCTCGAACGGTTGGGCATGAAGGACTTCGCCCGTGTTGCCCAACTTAGCGCTGAAGAAGCTGTACGCCTCCTTCTGAAGAAGGAGAGAGAATCTGAGCAATCCCGCTGGCTCAAGTTTGATGCGGAATTGGCCGGGCGGCTGGCAGCAGCGGCCGACAAGCACAACGCCGAGCTACAGCGGCTCCAGACGCAGAAGAATGAACTTGCTGTGTGTCTGGAGGAGTTCGAAAAGAACGCTTCCACCACTGAAACCAACGCCCGGCAGCAGGAGCGCCTTGCCACCGAAAGGGAATCCCAGAAGCAGCTCACGCTGCTGACAAAACAGATCGCCGGGCTTGAGGCCTCTCAAAAATTGGCCCACGAGCAGAAAGCCGCCGAGATCGCCAAGCTCAGGGCGGAACTTGAGGCAGCGCTGAACGCCGAAAAAACACGGGCAGATGATCTGGACCGCCGGGTGAAGGATTACTTTGGCGAGATTGGCAATCTCCGTGGGCGAAACCAAGAGCTTGAGGCCGAGATGGCCAAGGTAGCCCGTATCGGTAAGCGGGAAGAACTCGACTTCGCCGAGGAAGTGCGCTCGTGGCCGGGCGTCTGGGTTGGCGATAAGTTACCCCGGAACGGCGATTATCTCATGGCGTTCAGTGACGCCGCCGGAAACGCCCTTGAGCCGATGATGGTCATCGACAACAAAGACAAGGCAATCGTCGCCGAAGTCGACGTCAAGAAGCTGGTCCGTGACGCCAGGGAGCGGAAGATTCCTGTCGCCGTACTGGTGACACGGGAGGAATCGCAGCTAAGGCATGTTGATCGGCAGTGCCGCTGGGGTCAGGAGGACGGCGTCTGGCTGCTGCGTTCAACCCGTGCGTGGCTCCCCCGAGACCTTGAAGTGCTGCGGCCGCTCTTCGAGCGCATGCGGG
>Ga0181532_10000138_pt1 | contig 72391 bp, 64 predicted proteins | sample PEATcosm2014_Bin_33_FD_119768 | JGI IMG/M metagenome (GOLD analysis project Ga0181532, IMG submission 119768) | Peatland microbial communities from MTU Mesocosm Facility, Houghton, MI, USA - PEATcosm2014_Bin11_30_metaG | ecosystem: Environmental > Terrestrial > Soil > Wetlands > Peat | place... | reverse complement strand
TCGCGGTCCCACAGTTGTTTCCCTGTCAGCGATGAGATGCTGTCGGCGGAGCTTTGCAGAAAGCTGGACAGCCACTGGTTGGACGGGGCCGAGCCGTTGAAGATAAATACCGGCGTTGTAGGGTACTTCGCAAAGACGGCGCGGGCGATAGAAGTTGCAGACTGGTATGCGCTGGACGCCGTTGGAGTGGATGCGTTGTAGGTGGTTGCATCCGCGGCAGTGCACCACGCCAGACTGCTCGGAGGGGTCCCGGAGTAAACGGTGCCGACCGCGAGGTTGGCCAGGCCCGCCGCGTCCAGCATCTGCCGATAGAGCGGCACCGACAGATCGTAATAATCTTCCCCGTTGCCGAAGTTCGATCCAACAAAGCCTTCCAGGTTGATATAGCCCAACTGGTGCAGTCGTATAAGAAGTTGGGCGATGTGGGCATTGCCGATGTCCGTGCAGCCATCCAGGGCAATCAGGTAGACTGGCCGCGTGCTGTTCGATACATTTAGCAGTCCCTGGTAGAACTTCGTCCAATAAAAGAGGCCGTCGATCTGGGTCAGGTTCAGGTCGCTGGGAAAGACCGCAAACTCATCGACGTACAGCGGGTTTTCGGTTGTGTTTGTTCCAGCGAAGCCATAGTAAGTCCCGCCGCCCACATAGCCCGGAACCATCAGCGGGTAGCTGGCCGAGTCCATCGACCCGCCAACCAGCGTCGCCGTGATCGTCACGCCCGTTCCGGTGGGCGATGTCAGATTGATGGTGGGCGCAGAGGTGCAGCCTACATCCAGGCCGAAGGTGATGCCGTTCGGAGTGCCGCCGCTTGCCGTCATCGTGCCGTTGACAATGCAGTTCGCCCCTCCACCCGTCGAGGTAAACGCAGTCGAATTGGCATAGCCGGAACCGCCGGAGTAGCTCAGAGCTACCGCCCCAAAGCCATATTGATAGCTCAGAGTATGTGCGTATTGCGCGCCGCCTAGAAGAGAGGATCCATTGATATAGAGAGTGATGGCCGGGGTACTGCTGCCTCCATGAGCTGCCAGGGTTGGGTCGCCCGTCTGCCCCGTCCCGCTGTCTTCAACCACAATGTTGTAGTTGAATCCATTCGGCATTACATCCATGCTTGCGTTGGTGCAGGTAAGTACCCCCACTCCTGCGACGTAGCCATTGATGGATGAAGTGGCACCGTGCCTGGAGAAGCATAGTTGTGAGTTGAGGCCGTTCATCTGGAGGTAGAGGTCCCAATAGGTTGCCGAGGCCACATCCCCCTTGCTGGCCAGCGTGAGCGGCCCCGTCCTGCTCCAGTTCAGCCGGTCCACCTGCACCATCATCGTCCAGGGCGTGTCCCACTCCATCGCCGAGCCCAGCGTGTTGTTCGGGGCCGCGCTCCAGGCGTTCCACGCAAACTCAGCCGACGTGTTGTTGGCCAGTGTGCTGTCGAACCCCGGCTGGCGCGGCGTGATTGTGCCGCCTGAAACCGGGGCACTCCCAGTCGTATAGAGCGCCTGAATCTGTGAAAGCGTCAGGGCGACGTTGTACATCTGCCAATCACTCTCATACCCTGCGAACCACGGGAACTGAATGCTGGTGTTGGTGGTGGCCTGCCCCATCCATACGCCGCCGCTCGGAGCTATCGGCGTGGCCGTGGCATTTGTAAGTGTGGGCGTCTGCGTCCCGTCAATATAGGCCCGCATCGTAGTTCCATCGCGAGTGACCGCGATAAAATGCCATCCGGTCCCTATGGCGGCCCCGGTTTGCTGCCACGCCACGGCGGACGAAAGCACATTCAAATAATTGCCTGTCCCCGGATAACCTGCGGCGCTGCCAACCCCGATCCAGACCCCGCTCGAACCTGAACCACTACTCGTTGAGGTCCCATTGGAGAAGATGCATCCGCTCAACGAGGCGCTGGGCAGATAGACCCAACCCGCATAGGTAAAGATGGAGGCTGTAGACATCGGCGAGGTTGGGATGTGAACGTAGTTGTCTGTGCCGTTGAAGTCTCCCGCGATCGTCTGTCCATTCGGGACAGTCAAACTCCCTTCGAAGTACCCCAGGTTCCCGCTTGCCGTTCCATAAAACGTCCCATTGTCTCCGCTTCCGCTGGTATCGTGGACGGTTGAGCCTGTGCCTTCATTGATGGGCCACTGCCCAACCGGAGCTACCGTACTGGTGCCCGCAAAGCTCTGCCCGGAGATCTGCTCCTTGAAGCTGGCGGTTGTGTCGTTGAAGTTCAGGTAGAGCGATGGGTTGGCTAGCAGCACAGTCGGCGCAAAGCCGCTCTGCGGATTGGGGTCCTGCGCGCCCGCCACCATGCAATCGAGAAAGATCGCCAGCAGGCCGCCAAACAAAATCATCAGTAAAATGCGAAATAGTTTCATCATTTCTTTACTGGCTCCTTCCCGTCACCAGCGTGACGCCCAGCAGGTTGGCATTGCCTGCCGCCGTGTCGCTTGCCGCGCGGAATATCCGGTAAGTCATCATCGAAGGGCTCGTCGCGCCGGTTGCCGGACAGCCATTCACGCTATTCGCGGCCACCGTCACCGATGCCGTTGTTACAAGTCCACCCAATGTCGAGCTGACTGCCGTGGTCACCGTCGCCGCCGTTCCCCAGGTTGACGAGCCGACCACGCCGTTTGCGGCGGTGCAGGACGATTGCACCTCCCACTCCACGTTGCCGCTGGTCGCCGTCGGCGAATAGAATTGGACGGTGAGCGTGGTGCCCGTCCAGTAAGGTGGCAGCGCTACCGTCTGCTCCGCGTACTGCGGCAGCGCGGGCGTGGCCTGGAATGCGAGATACCCCAGAGAAGAGACGGCAGGGTTCACCGAGCCGGTCTGCGGCTCATTGTTGTCGTAGCGCGTCCACGCCGAGGCAAACGCCGTGCCTCCATCCTCAACTGCCGCCGGGTAGTACTCCACAGCCACTGCCGGAGCGGCCACCACCGGCCCCGGAACATACTCACTCAGGCTTGTGTTCCAGATCAGAACCTGCGCATTCGTCGGCGCAGTCGCCGAAACTGCGTTGCCCTGAATCCCCACCACCTTCGGCGAGGCATTCGTGCCGCCAATGTCGCCAGCTAGCGCGATGCCTCCGCTCGATCCACTGCCGCCGCTTGGTGCCACCCATGTGCCATCCTCGCGCAGGAAACGCGTACTCCCGGCGGTAGCACCGGGGTCAGGAACGATGCCAGGCGCATGCGCACTCCCCGAAGGCCCAAACAGAGGTAGACGCGCTGCCGCAATTGTCCCCGAGTTGATACTACCTCCGCTCAGGCCGCCATTGATCGTAGTTGCGCTCAAAGTACCGACATTGATTGTTCCCGCAGTGAACGCCTGTGGAGTGAAGCTATAAGGCGTTCCGCGCATCGTGATAGATAACGAACTAGCCGTGGGAGAATAGGTCACTAGATCGGCGCTTACGCTACTGTCCAACTCGAAGAGGTTATAGCCAGAGTTCCAGCTTCCGCATCCGTACAGGTTGCAGTGGATTGCGAAGACAGCCTGTTCGCCCGCTGTCAGATTCATCGTGCGATTCCAAATCCCGGTCGCCTCGTATGCGCCAGCGGGGCGCGCGGCACCAGCCTGTAAACATAGGGCTGGCCAAAGATCTGTTCTTCTGTAGCGGACACAATCTCCAGCAGCTCGTCGCCGGAGAGAACGCCGTAGGCGGCGGCAAACAGCACGCTGGCCGATGCATACGACAGCGATCCCACCAGGCCCGCCACCATGGTCGCCGAAACCAGCAGCTCCCACTTTGCCGCCTTACCCTCGGCCACAGTCGCTCGCGCCTTGCGGTATACGACCGGCTCCAGCGGGAGGTCTTGAAACGCCGGCGTCGCAATTCCCAACTGCTCGGCTACATCCGCTGGAACCGCTGGAGCAGGCATCCGCAACATCACCGTCCGTCCGCCCATCGCGCGCAGCAAAACGTCTGCCGTCCTTACCGCTGCGCCCGTTGCACTCACCAGATCGCTCATCGCATCACCCGATCCTCTGCGCCACATAGGGCGCCAACATCATCTGCACATTCGCGTCGATCAGCGATCCGGCGAAGTACTGCATCTGCAAGGTGTCCATCTTGCTGCCCTTCACATTCATCGCCGGAGTCGCCTGCGCGTTCTTCACAATCTGCGCGCACGCGACCTTCAGCGCCGGCGGCACAACTGCCAGTCCGGCCGTATAGGTCACCTCGACCTCGTTGTAGTTCAGCCCGAGCAGATTCATGGGAAACGTCAAGTCTCCCGTGACAACATTCAAGTCCAGATTGGTCAAATCCAGCGCGCTCCAACTGCCTGGAATGCTGAACGCCCACGCCACCTGGGCCAGCATCGGGTCCTGCAGCTCGCCGCGCCGCGGCCGGCCATACCGCACCTGCACCCCGACCAGTGGAGAGGTTGCCGTGCCCAGCGGAGTCAGCGGAAGATAGCTCAGCCGCACCGCCTGCGAGCCGGCCGTCAAGCGCATCCGCTCCACATATTGAGTCACCAGCAGACTCGGCCTGCGGCAGTGCGATTCGATCAGCGCGGATGCCATCGTCACCCAGTCGTCCGCCGTCTCCGCCGTCAATCCATACTCGACATACTCCGTTGGATCCAAGTAACCCATTGCACCCCGCCTCCAAACTCTCCAAGAAAAGAGGGGGCCGGCCACCACAACCGGCCCCGCTCTCAAGTGCGAGACGAAGGAACAGCCCGGTGTTGGTCAGCCCCCTGACCAACGCTGCCACATCGCGTAAACTCAGCGACGCAAGCAGCCATTCACGGACACGTCGAACCTTGTCGCGCGTTGTTGCGGCTGGGCGACACCCATCGGCCAGCCGCAAACTCAGCCTGCCTAGCCAGCAGTTTCATGCCGCCTAGCGATCAACCAGCACCTGGTAGTGCGCATAGCTGGCGCCCTTCACCACCACGGCGCCGAACTTCACCACCACATACTGCGAGGCGAGCGAGCCCGGAACCCCAAGCTGGAAGATCCGCGGATTCGGATCGCTCAGCCAGTGGTACTCGATCAGGTCCTCGGTTACGATGTACGCCGGTAGCACCGCCAAGCCACTGCCCGGAGTTCCGGTATAGCTCAACGTCCACTCCGGAATCAGCGGAAGATCGCCCGCCTGCGTCGACAGCGTCTTCACCGTGAAGCCCGCCCCGATGTCCTTGGTGGTGAGTACGACATTGAACTCGGTCTTCATCTCGCGATCGATCAAGTCGAGAAGGACCGGGTTCGCATAGATGGCCGTCGGACGAACTCCGAAGGAGCTGTTCGAAACCATCTGTGCGATCGTCGATTTGAGTCCGTCCACAATGCTCTGCGTGGTCCCGATTGACACCGTGTTGCCTCCGCCCACAATCTGGGCCGTCGCGCCAAAGTACTCCGCGGTCGTCGGCGAGCTCATGCTTGTGTCCGTGCCGTTCCACAGTGCGACATCGTGCGTGCGCAGAACACCGTCCACTGTGTCGGCGAGGTCCTTTGCCTGCAAGTAGGCAAACTGGGTCTGCTGCTGGCCCAGCTCCATATCGAACAGGTTGTAGTTGATCTGCGCCACCAGGGCCTTCAACGGCACGCTGTTCTCCACCCGTGTCGGGCTGACGACTGGCGCAACGATATTGCGCGGGTCCACAAAGCCCGAAGTGGCGGAGGGAGACGGAATCGCCCGCTCCTCAAAGTACCGTGAAGGATGGCCGGTTGCCGGGACCTGCTTGATCCTCCGCCCAAAAACGCCGCGCCGCTGCACAATGTCCAGAATCTCCGTCTGGTACAACGGAACTTCAATCGCTCCAGGCCCAATGTAATCTGCTGCCGCATGTATCTGAGTAAACTTTGCGTTCATTCTCATCCCCTTTAAATTCAAAGGACGTAGCCTTGGCTACGTCTTCTCAACCTTCCTTATGCCACTATCAGCCTTTCAGCCGAACCCAACTGAAGTTTCCGCTGCATTGAGCGGCGCATTTGATCCGCCAGGCTCACTAGCCCAGCAGTCCGGCCCGCATCAGTTGCGACTTCACGGCGATCCGCTGCTCCACGCTCAGGCTTACCAACGCAGCGTCGAGCGACCCGGCCTCCAGGGAGTCCAGCGTCACGCCCTGCTTTGCCAGAAGACTCGTCATCGCCGTGGGCAATGTCTTGCGGCCGGCCGCGGGAGCACCAGTGACGCCTCGCGCTTGTAACTCCGCAATCGTCAACTCAGCCGCGGCCAGCTTCTCTTCGAGTTCCGCCTCGCGGCGAGCTTCAACCGTCGCCACAATGCGGCCGATACTCGCCTCGGCGTCCTCGGCAAAGGCGCTCTGCCTCTGGGCCAGCCGCTCCACTGCCTGCTCCAGCAAGCTGGCGGCTGCGGTCAGCCGGTCCACCGTGATACCCAACTCGTCCTTCATCTCCATCTCCATGCTCTCTCCTTGTTTTTCGCCGGCATTCTCCCGCCGGCGTCTCCCCGAATCGACACCACCAGACCTTGTCCGTGGCTTACGCATCGTCCCTGGCAAGCGCGCTGGGCAGATCGCCCGGCCCGCGAAGCGACGTTTTAAGCCGCCACTCCAGATGTTGCGGCCGCAGGCATCGCCTGCACGTTGAGGATGCCCACTACTGCGGAGACCAGGTTCTGGATATAGGTTGTGCTTGCTCCGCCGATGCCTGCCTTCGCAAGCAGCGACGTGACAACAGGCTCAACCAGAGTTATCACAGTTGCGAGTTTCTGCGTTCCCGTGCCGCTCTGGACACCCGCCGCAGCATACTTCTGCTCGACTTCGATCACGGCATTCTGAATCAGCCCGGTCGCATCCGCCAGCACCGTTAGTTCCGGAGCTGCTGCCGGGAAGAGCAATCCCACCAGCTTCTCTACCGGAACCGCGTAGGTGACCGCCCACTGCAGCCCCTTTTCAAATCCCTTTCCAATCGCTTCCAAAACGCCTCTATATGTCACATTTATCCTTTCGCTTGCCATCGGTTTAGTTTCTCCATTTACGCCACGCAGCTAGCGTGCGAACCCGACAAGCGTAACCTAGCGGCCTGCTCTCCCGCCGGTACGCGTCCCAGCCGGAAGCTCGTTCCCCGGTACGCCGCCTTCTCCCGCAGCAGGATTGCAGCGCCGGTAAACGTCGCCTGCGTCAAGGTCCACACATGCGCCCGCATATCCGCTACATGCGCCTCCGCAAGCTCGTAGCTCATGCCCATCGAGCCTTCAATCCCCAGCCGCTGTTTAATCTCCGGAAAGTCTCTGCAGAAGACAAATCCCGCCACCGTCAGGTGCCTACCGTCCAGCTCGGCGGACGTAATGATGCCGCACTTCTGCCGCGCATCATGCCCATCCCACCCCGCCTTGTAGTCCACTGCCATGCCCAGCAGACTCGGCAGCGCCGCCTCTGCGGCAGCTCTCGTCAGCACCACGCGATGCCCCCTTGCCCCACTTGGGGCTTTGTCGCTTGCCACGTCCACGAGCGTCAAGACCCCCTCAAACGGCAGCCGGTTCGGATGCCCATGCACTAGGGGAAACTCCACCGCCATGGCATGCATCGCCAACTCGCCCGGATTCCACGACCTGACACTGCTTCCCGCTGCCTGGGCCCTCGCTACACCGGCACACCGCCGATGAAGTTCCGCCGCATACTCCATGCCACCTCCTCGATTGCCTTTGTTCGTCGCCTCGTCTGCACGTTCATGCCGGTCGAAGTCACCCGTTCCTTCTCACTTTTCCGGCGCGCCTCCGTAAGCCCTCAAACAGATGCTGCGCAAAACCCCTGCCCCTGCGTCTTGGTCTTCCGCGTCACACTTTTTCTAGGCTCAACAGTGGCCAACCAACCCACAGTTCGGCTCTCCCCATCGCAGCACCCAGTAAAGCGAAACGGGAGGGCAGCCTCTCGGCGCTCTCCCGTTTCCTTTAACTCACATATACAGAATAGCAGGTTGAGCATAACTAGTATGCCAACTATTTTTTGCTCGTAATGAGCCTGAATTCAAGTGTTTACGTCAAAATATCCCGATCCACCCCCTTGACAGCATTTCAAGGGATCAAGCATCTTCACGCTGAGAAAGACTCTACTCAGGCTATCGACCGCCTGGCAGTACCGACGGACCACCGTTCGCGGTTTCAGACCCATCAACTCCGCCGTCTCGCCCAGCGTGTACTGTTGTAAGGCGATCCCCGAAATCAGATGTTGCTGTTCTGCGTCCAGCCTCTCCAGGCACTTCCCAACATCGTGAAGGAAGATCACAACATCCTCGAAGCTCTCAACCCGATAGCTTGTAACATTTCCGTGAAACATCTCCTGACCCAGTAGCGACGGCACCTTCCCTGTCTCCATGGTCATTCGCACATACCTTCGCAGCAACGCTTCCGTATACTTCCGGTAGAACGCCATCTGGGGTTCTACAGGCTTCCTGGGGACCTCAACCGCATTCCGTAGAACGGCTTGCGGGTTCCCGATGGCCCAGACATACGGCAGAATTACGGCAGCGGCGCTCATCGAGCACCGCCTGTCCGCCCACGACTCGCGAAGCAGGCAGAAACCCGCGCTAAATGGCGCGGCCGTCCTCCGGGGTGCTTTCCTTTCGCTGCTGGAAAGTTCGACAGATGGCAAAAGCAGGTTGAACAATACACGCCATTTCTTAATCCTCTCCGGAGCCACAACGCTCCACATCCTTCACACACCTTCAGCTCCAAGCGCAAGTACTTCATTTTGTATACTCCAAGGCGCAACCATGCCCCGGCGAGCCTCAGAATTTTTCAGCGGTCGGAGGGGCTCGCTCAGGTTGCTATGAGGCGCCGATACTCCCTCCGCGAAGCTCTTTTGGCTCCATCGGTGCAGTGTCGACTCCTATTTTTCGTCGTTCTATCCGCCTGCTAACCTAACCCAGGAAAAACCCACCTCCACCCTTGCATTCCATTCCCACTCATCCCTGTGGCACTGGGTCACACGAATCGAGTCGCATCTCCCAGGTCATTCCCGATACAGGAATAGAAAGTCTCAAAGTTATAGCTTTAGACAACTTTTATGTCAACTACAATTATTATGTTCATAAAAAACATAAAATGACTCAATAAACGTGCAGTTAATGGGAAAAACATTGCGTAAAACAAATATTTTGCTTAATGTTCGTCTTGCAAAATGATATGGTTCGGCAACAGGAATAACCCACTCTATGAATTTTCATGATCTCCACGAGCTTTTACGTCTCGAACTTCTCCGTCGCATCGAACAGGGCAGCCTCACCGGCACCGTCCTCGCTCGGCAGGCGGGTTTCCGCCAGGCCCACATCTCCAACTTCCTCAACCGAAAGCGCGCCCTCTCCCTCGACGGACTCGACCGCGTCCTCGCCGCGCAGAACCTCACCGTGGATCAGATCATGCCCCTTGAGTTCAGCGCAGCGTCTTCCCCACCGGCGACCGATCCAATTGAAGCAATCCCTGTTGTCTCGCCCTCAACGGCGATGGACGAAGCACAGATCCGGCCCGGATCGGTCATTGAGACCATTCACGTCTCTGCATCCCGGCTCCAGGACAATCGCGCCCGTCCATCCGTGAAGTGCGCCCACTGGCAGCGCTTCCTCGCCGTGCGCGCCGACGCGCAGCAGACTGCCGCCATGAACCCAATGATCGCTGCCGGGGCCATCGTCGTCCTGGACCGTCACTACAACTCGCTTGCGCCCTACCGCGCCCAGCAGCTCACCCTCTATGCCGTCCGTTGCGGCACCGGCCTCGTCTTCCGCTATCTCGAATTCGACGATGGAAGGCTCATCCTCCGCCCGCTCTCTCTTGCCTTCCCGGTTCAACTTCTTGCGCTCGAATCTCACGAAACGCCAGCCGACTTCATCGTCGGCCGTGTCTGTCTCGTCGTCTCTGAGCTTTGAGCCGCCCCCTGCATCGCCCCGGCGAAGAGGTGTTGCCCTTCTCGTCTCGCCCAAGCGATTGATAAACTGTACAGATGCATTCGGGTCTTTATGGAAAGTGGATGACGGCGTGGGAGACAAAGCTCACAACGCGCGATACGAATCGAATTGTTAGGCCGCTCGAATGGGGATTTGACTGGCTTACGAACTTCAGCGACGCCTCCTCTTCAGTGCACTTCGAGGCCCCGGCGACGCCCAAGCCGGCGGAATCCATCTCAGCAGGACCTCCGGCCTCTCCCGCGTCCCAGGATCTCAACCGTATGATCGCCCTGAACGAAGAGATTGTCCGCCGCTCGGATGATTTTTTCGGCTATGACGTACCGCAGGACTTCCGCCTCGAACACCGCCATCCACAGCTATACCCCACCAACGTCCGCCCGGAGACCCTCGCCCAGGACGCCGAGATGAAGCGCCAGGCAGCCGACGGCGTGCTCGACAAGGCAGAGTTCCTGCGATTCACCTCCGCCGTCCGCACTCCCTATCCCGAAAACGACCAGATGAACGCGAGATGGTACCCGGCGCCCGAGCGCAAGCAATCGGCGGGTCGCACCCCTAGGCCGAAGCAGGCCATCATCGTCTTGCCTCAATGGAACTCCGACGCAATCAGCCACAACGTGTTCTGCACGCTCTTCAACCGCTTCGGGATCTCTGCCCTGCGCCTCTCCCAGCCTTATCACGACATCCGCCGCCCCGCCGAACTGGAGCGCTCCGACTACGCCGTCAGCGCCAACATCGGCCGCACCACCGCCTCTTGCCGCCAGGCCGTCGTCGACATCCGCAGTTGCATCGACTGGCTGGAGAGCCAGGGCTACTCGCATTTCGGCGTCCTTGGAACCAGCCTCGGCTCCTGCTACGCCTTCATCGCCGCAGCCCATGACCCTCGCCTGCGCGTCTGCGCCTTCAACCACGCCTCCACCTGGTTCGGCGATGTCGTATGGGAGGGCCAGAGCACCCGCCACGTCCGCACCGCGCTAGCAGACGCAGGCCTCACCCAGAATCAGGTCCGCCAGTTGTTCCTCGGCGTCAGCCCCATGTCCTACATGCAGCGCTTCGCCTCAACTCCCAAGCGGGTCCTCGTCGTCCACGCCACATACGATCTGACCTTCCCCCTGCATCTCTCGCTTGAGGTTCTGAAGAAATTTCAGCAGTTCAACATCGACTTCGTCTCCAAGGTGCTTCCCTGCGGCCACTACACCACCGGCGAGACCCCCTACAAGTACATCGACGGCTGGTTTCTGGGATCGTTCATCTACCGGGCGTTCAGAGACCTCGCGGAAAGAAACCAGCCTGCCTGAACTCTTTCCGCCGCGCCGAGATTGTCGTAAAATTAATCCCATGGCCCGTGTACCCAGGACGAAGCGCTTCCGTCTCGGCCGCCGCGACCGCGGCCGCTCGTAGTCCTGTTCGCGTCGCGCTGTAGAGCCGCCGCCAGCCACCCCGCCCCATTATTTGATACGCTCTCCTCGTCCCGCCGATTTGCGTCCCTTCAGTTTCCAGACGCACTCCGGCCCTGAACTCGCGCACGGTACTCCCCTTCGAGCCCGCGCTGCCTTTAGAAAAATGGAGAAATCGATGACGACTCCCCTTCAGCACCCCGACAGCATCCGCTCCGTCGCATCCCTCGCCTCCGGCGCCCCCACCATCCGCCTCTTCCGCCTGCAGGCCCTCGTCGAATCCGATCCCACAATTAATCTCGCGCGCCTGCCATACTCTCTGCGCATCCTGCTGGAGAATCAGTTGCGCCACGAAGACGGCCGCAAGGTCACCGCGGACGACATCCGCTTCCTCGCCAACTGGGACCCCAGGGCCGAACCCTCCCGCGAGATCGGCTTCATGCCAGCCCGCGTCCTCATGCAGGACTTCACCGGCGTCCCCGCCATCGTCGATCTGGCCGCCATGCGCGACGCCATGCGCTCTCTCGGCGGCGATCCGGAAAAGATCAACCCCCTCCAGCCCGCCGAACTCGTCATCGACCACTCCGTGCAGGTCGACGAATTCGGCTCCCCCAACGCATACGATCTGAATGCAGCATTGGAGTTCTCCCGCAACCGCGAGCGCTACGCCTTCCTCAAGTGGGGCCAAACCGCCTTCCACAACTTCTCCGCCATACCTCCCGGTATGGGAATCTGCCACCAGGTCAATCTCGAACACCTCGCCCGTGTCGTCTTCACCACCGAACCCGGCCCCGACGGCGCCATCGCCGCCTACCCGGACACCCTCGTCGGCACCGACTCCCACACCACCATGGTCAACGGCCTCGGCGTCCTCGGTTGGGGCGTCGGCGGCATCGAGGCAGAAGCCGCCATGCTCGGCCAGCCCGTCTCCATGCTCATCCCCCAGGTTGTTGGATTCCGCCTCACAGGCCGGCTGCGCGAGGGAACCACCGCCACCGACCTCGTCCTCACCGTCACCGAAGCCCTGCGCAAGCACGGCGTAGTCGGCAAGTTCGTCGAGTTCTTCGGCCCCGGCATCAGCGAACTTCCGCTGGCCGACCGAGCCACCATCGCCAACATGGCCCCCGAGTACGGCGCAACCTGCGGCATCTTCCCCGTCGACGCCGAGACCCTGCGCTACCTCCGCCTCACCGGACGCTCCGAGGCCCACATCGCCCTTGTCGAGGCCTACTTCCGCGAGCAGGGCCTCTTCCACACCGCCGCCTCCCCCGAGGCCGAATACTCGTCCACCTTGTCCCTGGATCTAACGACCGTCGAACCCTGCGTCGCCGGCCCCAGGCGCCCGCAGGACCGCGTCCTCCTCTCGCAGACCGCCGCCAGCTTTGCCCAGCAACTCCCCACGCTCCTCGGCCCCAATGGCAACCAGTCCGCCGCCCGCCAGATCCTCCGTTGGGAAACCGAAGGCGGCCACGCCTCCGCCAACGGCAACCCCGAAGGCAGTCTTGGCGCATCCGACCCACACGCCGCAGCACCCGCCTCCGTCAAAGCCCGCTTCGGCGTCGATCCCGACCCCTACCTCACCCATGGCTCCATCGTCATTGCTGCCATCACCTCCTGCACCAACACCTCCAACCCATACGTCATGATCGCCGCCGGTCTTCTAGCCAAGAAGGCCGTCGAACGCGGCCTCACCACGCCACCCTGGGTCAAAACATCCCTCGCCCCCGGCTCCCGCGTCGTCACCGACTACTACAACAAGTCCGGCCTCACTCCCTACCTCGACGCCCTCCGTTTCAATACCGTTGGGTATGGTTGTACCACCTGCATCGGCAACTCCGGCCCCCTGCCCACCGACGTATCGAAGTCCATCGAAGACCATGGCCTCGTCGCCGTCTCTGTCCTCTCCGGCAACCGCAACTTCGAGGGTCGCATCTCGCCCGAGGTCCGCGCTAACTACCTCATGTCCCCCCCGCTGGTCGTCGCCTACGCTCTCGCCGGCCACATCGGCCACAACTTCGCCACCGACCCCCTCGGCAAGGATCAATCCGGCACCCCCGTCTACCTCAAAGACATCTGGCCCACCCAGGCCGAGGTCTCCGCCACGGTAGCTGCTTGCATCTACTCCCAGATGTTCCGTAAACAATACTCAACGGTATCCCAGGGCGACCAAAACTGGCAGCGCCTCACCTTCCCCTCCGGAGACACCTACCGCTGGGAGTCCGACTCGACCTACATCCGCCGCGCCCCCTACTTCGACGGCATGACGGCCACCCCCGCGCCCATCGCGGACATCCGCGCTGCCCGCTGCCTTGCCGTCCTCGGCGACTCCGTCACCACCGACCACATCTCTCCCGCCGGATCCATCAAGAAGAACGGCCCCGCAGGACAGTATCTCGCCGCTCACGGCGTCGCCCCCGTCGACTTCAACAGCTACGGCAGCCGCCGCGGCAACCACGAAGTCATGGTCCGCGGCACCTTCGCCAACGTCCGCCTGCGCAACAAGCTCGCCCCCGGCACCGAAGGCGGCGTTACCCGCCTCCTCCCCGAGGGCGCCACCATGTCCATCTACGACGCCTCTGTCGCCTACGCCGAGCGCGGCGTTCCCCTCTGCATCCTCGCTGGCAAGGAGTACGGCTCCGGCAGCTCGCGCGACTGGGCCGCCAAAGGCCCGCGCCTCCTCGGCATCCGGTTCGTCATCGCCGAATCCTACGAGCGCATCCACCGCTCAAACTTAGTCGGCATGGGAATCCTCCCCTTCCAGTTCCTCCCCGGCGAGTCCGCCGCCTCGCTTGGCCTCACCGGCGAGGAGATCTTCGCCATCGGCGACGCCCCCGGCCAGCTCCAGTCCATGCTGGACTCCAGGTTCGCCGACGGCCGCATCCTCCCCATCCTCGCCGAAACCCCCACCGGTCGCACTATCGAGTTCTCCGCCATCCTGCGCATCGACACCCCGCAGGAGGTCCTCTACTACCAGCACGGCGGCATCCTCCCCTACGTCCTCCGCCAGCTCGCAGCTAAGTCCTGATACTTCCTCCACCCAAGATTTGAGGTCGCCTTATAGGGCGACCTCTTCTTCTATGGCGACTATATCGTCGAGCTAACTAGCCACAATCGGCGGCCCTACATACTGCATGTCGTACTTCGCGAACAGTGCCGCATCCATCTTCGGCCCGTTGGCCACTGCAGCCTCGCGGAAGAATGCCTCCATCTTCCCCGCTGGCGAGAAAGCAATCAGCATATGCGCCGGCTTCGCGCCCACGCCCACGAACCCATGCGCGATCCCGCGCGGCCCCAGCAGCGACTCGCCCGCGCGAAGCTGTCTCCGGCTCTCCCCCACCTGAAACAGCACCTCACCCTCCATCACGTAGAACCACTCCTCCTGGTGCAGATGGAAGTGCATCGGCGGGCCGCCCTTGCCCAGGTTTTTATGTTCAATCACAAACAATCCGCCATTCGTCTCTCGCGGCAGCACCTTGAACAAAATCGTGCTGAAGCCCAGCGAGTGCGTCTCGCCCAAGCGGTCCTGACCCGACTCTACTGGATGGATTTCACCCGTCCCCGCAGTCGCGGCTGTCTGACCGAGCGCAAATACATTGAACCCGGCGACTGGAAACGCCGCAGCCGCACTCTTCAGAAACGAACGTCGCTTCATGTGAATCTCCTTGATAAAGAACTACACCTGTCCCGCGGATCGCATCCATCCAACGCAGCAATAATCTAGAGCAGCGATATTCCGCTCAGTTGCTCGCACTCGTTCCACAGCCGCGCCGCTGCTGCCTGGTCGAGCGCCTGAGCGGCCACCTTTGCCACTCCCACATCGCCTCCGCGCATCTCCAGCAGGCCCTGCGGCCCGTAGTACCCGCCATCCACCACATCCGGCGAGGTCGCCGCAAACAGCGTCGGCGCCGCTCCCTCCGCCTCCGTGTTCAGCAGCGCGCCGATCGCCACGCCCAGCCCCCGCCGCACCAGCCTCTCCACCGCCGAAAACTCCCCCGCCTGAAACAGGTTCGTATTGGCCACGCCCGGGTGCGCCGCCACGCTCATCACGCGGCATATCGGCGGCTCGGCAGCGCGCAGCCGCCGCCCCAGCTCGAACGCCAGCATCAGGTCGGCCAGCTTCGACTGCCGGTACGAGGCCATCGGTCCATAGCTCTTCGCCGACTGCAGATCGTCGAACTCCAGCCGTCCCTGCTTGTGCGCAATCGAGGCCAGCGTCACCACGCGCGGCCTCTGCGGGTGGTTCACAGACGCGCGCACCAGCGCCGGCAGCAGCACCGCCGTCAGCACAAAATGGCCCAGCACATTGGTCCCAAACTGAATCTCGAATCCGTCCCTCGTCTGCAGCCGCTTCTTGGGGGCCATCACGCCCGCGTTATTAATCAGCAGGTCGAGCGGCTTGCCCAGCGCAAGCTCTGACGCACCGAACGCGCACACCGACTCCAGCGACGCCAGGTCCAGCAGCACCACCTCCGCGCTCGCCGCCGGAACCTCGTCGCGCAGCCGCTCCAGCGCCGCATCGCCTTTGGCCTTGTCCCGGCACGCCAGCAACACATGCGCTCCCTTGCGCGCCAGCTCCAGCGCCGCATGGTAGCCGATCCCGCTGTTCGCCCCGGTAATCAGCGCCCGCCGCCCTGCCTGGCTGGGAATCTCCGCTGCCGTCCATCCGCTGCCCACCGCATTGCCCTCACCTGTTTCGCTCATGCCGCCATTAAACCACGAACAGATGAAAAGCAACCGTTGCATCCATCTCCACTCCGTTCACGATAAAGTAGACCACATGGGCCTTTTCAAAAAGAAGATCAAGCAGGAGCACAAGGTCATGCTCCAGCACGAGCGCTCCGCCGGGGCCGTGCAGCCGGAGTATCACCGCGCCACCCCGGAGTGTCCCCAGCCCCAGCGCTGGAGCATGATCGACTCGATGACCGCCGAGGTCGAGGTCCTCGAGTTCATCGCCACCCTCGTCACCACCCTCAAACCCCGCCTCGTCGTCGAGACCGGCTCCTTCCTCGGAGTCTCCACCGAGTGGATCGCCAGCGGACTCGAGCGCAACGGCCCGCTCCCCGACGGCACCCCGTCCCGCGTCATCAGTTGCGAGTTCGATCCCATCGTCTACGCCAAGGCCAAGTCCCGCATCGAAGCCTCGCCGCTCGCCCCCTGGATCGAGCTGCGCAATGAGTCCAGCCTGGAGATGCAAGTCGACGGAACCATCGACCTCTTCTTCTCCGACTCCGACCTCGACATCCGCGAGGCCGAGGTCAAGCGCTTTCTCCCCCAGATCAACCCCCACGGCATCATCCTCATGCATGATGCCAGCTCCCACCTCAAGACCGTCCGCGCCGCCGCCCTCAAGATGGAGTCCGAGGGCCTCATCTCGGTTGTCCTCCTCCCCACCCCTCGCGGCCTCGTCATCGCCCAGCCCCGCGCCAACCGCACCTAACCAACTCGACGGATGGAGAGGATCTCACAATGAAGGTTCTGGTAATCGGTGGTGGCGGACGCGAGCACGCGATCGTCTGGGCATTATCCAAGTCCGCGCGAGTGACCGAGATCGTCTGCGCGCCGGGAAACGCGGGCATCGCACAATCCGCCCGCTGCGTCGCGGTCAATACAGGCGACCTCGCCGCCATACTGCGCGTCGTCGAGTCCGAACGGCCCGCGCTCACCGTCGTCGGTCCCGAGCTTCCCCTCTCCCTCGGTCTCGTCGACGAGCTTTTCCGCCTCGGCCTGCGCGTCTTCGGCCCCACGCAGTCCGCCGCACGTCTGGAAACAAGCAAGTCCTTCGCCAAGGAGTTCATGCAGCGTCACGCAATCCCCACCGCCGCCTACGCCGTCTGTCGTTCGCTCGACGACGTTCGCCGCCAGCTTCCCCGCTTTGCCGCATCCGTCGTAGTCAAGGCCGACGGTCTCGCCGCAGGCAAGGGCGTAGTCATCTGCCAATCCCACGCCGAGGCCGAGCAGGCTGCAACAGAGATATTCTCCGGCACACTGCTCGGCACAGCCGAGAAGGAGCTCGTCCTCGAAGAGTTTCTCGACGGTGAAGAGCTCTCCTTCTTCGCCCTCTGCGACGGCAAGCACGCCGTAACACTGGCCGCCGCGCAGGACCACAAGCGCATTGGCGAGGGAGACACCGGCCCCAACACTGGAGGCATGGGGGCCTACACCGCGGACGGCCTGATGAGCGCCGAACTGGAGCAGTGGCTGCTACAAAACGTAGCCCAGCCGGTCGTCGATCAGATGGCCCGCGAGGGCGCTCCCTTCCACGGCGTCCTCTTCTGCGGCATGATGATGGCCCGCCAGTCCGACGGCTCAATCCGCCCCATGGTCCTCGAGTTCAACGCCCGCTTCGGCGACCCCGAGACCGAAGCCATCCTCGTCCGTCTCGAGAGCGACATTGTCGATCTCTTCGACGCCGCCATCGATGGGACTGCAAACAGGCTTGTAATTCAGATGCGGCCGGGGGCAAGCGTCTGCGTCATCGCCGCCAGCGCAGGCTATCCCGGCAAGGTTGTCTCCGGGGCACCCATCGCGGGACTCGACTCGGTGCATGACCCCGACATGGTGGTCTTCCACTCCGGCACGGCCATGAAAGATGGCGCCATCGTCACTGCGGGCGGACGCGTTCTCGGCGTCACCGCGGTCTCCGGCTCCAGCTCCTCTGCATCGACCTCGGCGCTACAGGACGCCCTCAGCAAAGCCTACAGGGCACTCAGCGGAATCTCCTTCGAAGGAATGCAGTTCCGCCGCGACATCGGTTGGCGCGCGCTGCGCGTCGGCCTGTGAGGAGCGACCGGATGCATCGAAGCGCGCAGTGGTGCATCTGATCAGCCGGGGTGAAATGCAATGGTAACCATACGGCCTGCCGCCGAGCGCGGGCATGCCAACCACGGCTGGCTCGACTCCAGCTTCAGTTTCTCGTTTGACGAGTACTACGATCCTGCGCACATGGGCTTCCGCGCGCTGCGCGTCATCAACGAGGACCGCGTCGCGCCCGCAATGGGTTTCCCCAAGCACCCGCACCGCGACATGGAGATCCTTACCTACGTCCTCGAAGGCGCGGTGAAGCATGAGGACTCGACCGGCGCAAGCGAGACGCTGGTCCCCGGCGAACTCCAGCATATGTCGGCGGGCACTGGCGTGCGCCACAGTGAGATGAACCCCTCGGACTCCGAGACACTCCACCTGCTCCAGATATGGCTCCTTCCGAACCAACTGGGCATCCCGCCGAAGTACGAACAGAAGCGTTTCACTGTGCAGGACGAGCCAAGCAAACTGCATCTGCTCGCCTCGACCGACGCGCGCGACGGCTCGTTCAAGATTTACTCCGACGCGGAGATGCTGGCGGCGAAGCTCGACGCAGGCGGCTCTGTCAGCCACGCCTTCAAGTTCGGCAACGGCTGGCTGCAGGTGGCGCGCGGCGCCGTCTCGGTGGCCGGAGGAACGCTCCATGCGGGCGATGGCCTCGCTCTCGAGGGCGAACCCTCCATCACCATCGCCAGCGAATCCGGCGCGGAGTTCCTGCTCTTCGACCTGGCGTAAGGGTCGCCACAGACGGCTCGCAGGTGGCCAACTCAGTCGATTACGCGACGCATGAATCCACGGATGCCGAACCAGGTGAGCACCGCGAACGAGCAGGCGAGCATCGCCAGAATGAGCCACGGATTCATGTGGTGCAGCCCGGGCGTGAGCGCGGCGCGCAGGCCCTCGCTCATATAGACGATTGGGTTGATCAACACCCCATACTGTAGCCACGGGATCGCCTTCAACGCGGCCCACGGATAGTAGACGCATCCAAGGAAGGTGATGGGCATGACGACGACGCCGAAGATCAGCCCGATCTGCTGCGGCCGTACGCTGGTGCCGATCACCAGGCCAAGCGCCCCCGAGGTGAGGCTGGCCAGCAAGAGTACGGCGATCAGGAACGCCCAGCTATTGACGTGCGCGTAGACCGGAGTCGCGGGCATGTAGTAGGCAAGCGGAAAGACCACCCCCGCCGCAATCATGCTCTGCACCGCGGAGAAGGAGATCTTCTCGATGGCGACAGCGGCGACCGGCAGGGGACACATCACGCGGTCGTCAATCTCGCGCGTGATGCCGAACTCCTGCGCCAGCGGCAGCGCCACCGCCGCGATCCCCGAAAACATGATGGCGACCGCCATCAGTCCAGGCAGCAGAACGGTGGAGAAGTTGGCACCGGCGGCGCTGACCATCGAGGCTGTGGGGTTCATCGCCGCGCCGCCGCTCATGTGCGGCATGATGAAGGTGAAGACGAAGAGGAAGAGCAGTGGGTTCATAATGACGCGCACCAGGAACGGGACCATCTCGCGCCGCAGCGCATGCAGATCGCGCAGAAATAGCCCCGAGAAGGCGCGGGCGTACAGCACACCCACGGACGCAACGGGCCGATGCTCCGGTTCCGGCTGATAGATCGCGTCGATCTCAGATTGCAGTGCTGCCATGAGCTTCTACTCCCGCAGTTCTATTCGCGCAGATCTCGCCCGGTGAGCCGGATGAAAACCGTCTCCAGGCTGGTTTCGGTGATGGTGAGGTCGCGCAGGCCATACGGGTTGCTGGCGCGAACGATCTCCGGCAGCAGGCCGTCGGCGTTGTCGGCGAAGATGAGGATTCCGCCGGGCGTGGACTCCACGCCACGCACGCCCTGCATCTGCTGCAACATCTCGCTGAGTGGTGCTGAGCCCGCGTGATTACTGAGTTCTAGTGCGTAGACTTTCTGCGCGCCAATCGTGCCCTTGAGAGCGGCTGGAGTGTCCTCCACCAGAATCTTGCCGTGGTCGATGATGGCCACGCGGTCGCAGAGCGCGTCGGCCTCCTCCATATAGTGCGTCGTCAGAACAACCGTGATTCCCTCCTCGCGCAGCCGGCTGACCGCTTCCCACATCGCGATCCGGCTCTGCGGATCGAGCCCCGCGCTGGGCTCGTCGAGGAACAACACCTTGGGCCGATGCGCAATCGCGCGTGCGATCTGCACCCGCTGCGCAAGACCGCCGGAGAGCTGCGATGGATACGAGTCCGCGCGCTCGGCAAGGTAAAACTGTGCCAGCAGTTGATCTGTCCTCTGCTTCGCCTCGGCGCGCGAAAGGCCGAAGTACAAACAGTGAAAGTGGATGTTCTCGTAGATCGTGCAGGCGCGGTCGAGCGTGTTGAACTGCGGCACAATACCCATCGATCGCCGCGCTAGCGCCGGCGATCGCACCACATCCACGCCCGCAATGCAGACCCGGCCCGAGGTTGGCAGAACGCGCGTTGTACAGACGCCGATAGTCGTCGTCTTGCCCGCGCCGTTGGGGCCGAGCAGACCATACAACTCACCCTCCCGCACACCGAGATCGATGCCATCCACGGCAACGACGCGCTGTTTGCCTGCATAGACCTTGCGAAGGCCCTCAATCTGGACGATGATTGCCAAACTTTTCCCCACTCAATTTAATCGATCTCGCCTGATTCGATTATAGGCACCCGCGCGCCTGGGCCACCACGCAGAGGTGCCGGTTGAACCGGTACCAAGCAGGTCGATCACACCAGGACCGAATGCAATCTTGCGGGTCGGCGTAAAATTAACCCATGTCACAGGGATTGGAAAGCAAATCCGTAGAAAAGCAGCAAATGCAGACCCCGGCACCCCGGCAAGACAAAGCAGTCGCCCAGGCGCACGAGGCCGAGCGCAAGCGGCAACGCCAGGCACTCGAACTCCAGCGCGAACGCATCCTCTCCGAGCGCACCGCCAGCCCGCACCGGCGCACCGCACTGGCCAACGCGCTGGCCGACATCGAGGAAAAACTCGCCGAACTCGGCTGGACCATCCACCTGTGAGCGCTTAGCGACGATCCCTCAGAAGCGCTCAACTGTGCCGGTGAAAGACTGTCGAGTTCGCTTGGTCGATTGTGGTCAGCACAATAGTGTGAATGTTCACATGGGCCGGCCTGCTAGCCGCCCAGACGATCGCATCCGCGATGTCCTCCGGCTTGAGCGGCGTGATCTTCTCGTAGACCTTCGCCGCGCGCTCCTCATCGCCGCAAAACCGCACCCGGCTGAACTCCGTCTCCACCATCCCCGGATCGACCGACGTAACTCGCACCGCAGTGCCCATCAGATCGATCTTTAGCCCCTCGCTGATGGCCCTCTCTGCGGCCTTCGTCGCGCAGTAAACCGCCCCGTTCGCATACGTGATGTACCCTGCGGTTGAGCCTATGTTGATCACATGTCCCGCTCCCCGCGCCACCATTCCGGGAACCACCGCTCGGGTGACCGCGAGCAGCCCCTTCACGTTGGTGTCGATCATCTCGTCCCAGTTCTCCGGGTCGTCCTCGTGAAGCTTCGTGAGTCCCCGACACAGCCCTGCATTGTTGACCAGAACGTCGATGGCTTTCCAATCCTCCGGCAGGCCCGCGATGGCCGCATCGACTGCTGCACGATCGCGCACATCCAGCCGGAAGAGCAAGACTGCCGCTGCGCCCGCCTCCATCAACGGCGCTTCCAGTTCCCGCAACAGCTCCAGACGACGCGCACACAGCAGAAGCCGCGCCCCGGCGCCGGCAAACGCAAACGCCGTAGCCCGGCCAATTCCCGAACTCGCCCCGGTAATCAGTACAACCTTGCCTTCGAGAGATCTCATCCTTCTCTTATAAACCCATGCTCGCCGTTCCATAAAAATAGAGAGGGCCGCACGAAGCGACCCTCTGGATGGAAGACGACGATTTATTGAAGCCGTTACTGTAAAGACAAAGACGCGCTTTCCGCAATGCCGATCGCATCGCCCGACACTACCAGGTTCACGCGCCGGTTCTGCGCACGTCCGCTGGCTGAGCCGTTATCGGCTACGGGATCGTTCTTGCCAAAGCCCGTCGAAGTGATGCTGCCCTGCGATTCGCCCTGCGAGACCAGGAAATCTTTGACCGCCAAGGCGCGGTTCTCAGAGAGCTTCTGATTGAGTTCGTCCGAGCCGGTCGAGTCGGTATAACCCTCCACCTGCACCTTCAAGCCAGGATAGGCCTCCAGAATCCCCGCAACCTTGGCCAGACTGATCTGCGTCATCGGCTTCAGCGTGTACTTGCCGGTGTCGAAGAGCACATCCGACATATTCACAATCAGTCCGCGTGCCGATTCGCTGGTTGCCAACACCGAGTTCAACTGCAACCGCAGCTTCTCGCGAACAGCATTCGCATCGTTGGCGCTCTTGTCGGCCTCGACCGCCTTTGCCTGCGCTGCGGCCGTCTCCGCCTCAGCTTGTGCGCGGGCCGCATCGGCCTGCGCCTTGGCAGCCTGCGCCTGCTCTGCATCGAGCTGCGCCTGCTGCGCCACCACCTGCGATTGCGCCGCCTGAACCTGTGCCTGCGCCGCCTGCTGCTGCGACTGCGCCGCATCGGCCTGGGCCTGCTCCTTCGCCGTTACCTGGGCCTGCGCACGCTCCGCCGCCTGCTTGCGCAACGAAGTGATTCGCGCATCCTCGGCGCGTTCCACGGCCTCGCGAGCTTCGGTGATCTCCATCTTCCGGTCGCCATGCTTGCTGCCGTCGAGCGCGCTGGCATTCTGCTCGTCCAACGTAGCCTGCGCCATGATCTGCGGTGCGTACTTGTCCGCTCCTGCATCCTGCGCAATGCGAACCGCATTGTCCGCCTCATACAACTCCAGCGGCGAGCGCTCATTGCGCGTAATCGGGATCGCAACCGTATGCGATCCCGCTGTCTCCGCGTACATGCCGCGCGGTAGCAGACTATAGTTCGCCTCCACCTTCTCCATTACGCCGTTGGTTTTGTCCGGGCGAATCACGTTCTGTTGCACCACAACGTCGCTTGGCTCCGTGACCGAGAAGTACGGCTCGGCGGTAATGATCAAACCGAACGACTGCAGCGCGGTCGTCACCTTGAGGTTGTTCTTGGTGTTCTCCGGAAGCACCTCGCCCAGGTTCTGCGCGCGGCCGTCTGGCGAGATCGCCCACAGCACATAGGTGAGATACTCCCTGCCGAATCCATTGGCCGGCGTCAATCCATCAAAGTGCGCGTCGATCGCAATCTTCCCGCGTTCGCTGGTCACCTTTGCCTCGCCCTTCGCTCCAGGCAACAGCGACGTGCCCTCGAAATCGAGGTGCGTCGAGCCGCTGCGATTCAGATAACTCACGCAGTCGAGATTGCGCTCGACCACCTTCACCCTGTAGATATAGATGCCGTTTTGTTCTACGATTGGGTTTGAATTTGTATCCGTTACAGCCGCCGACTGCGAGGTCGGGTTCGGCTCCTGCGCCCTTGCAGTTGCCGGAACTACACTCGCGAGAAGGCCGAATGCGCCGGTGATGGCCACAGCCGGCAGCGTGCGAGTCCACAGGCTGCGGAAAGAGTAGCTGATATTTTGCACACGATTCTGCGCGTGCGCCAAATGAGGCGCTGAATACTTTGAACGGGACATGATGTCGATCTCCTGGCGATCCAATCGCCGATTCCGAATTGGGACCCCTCGCACTGCGCACGTGCGAATGGCGCTTCCAAAGCCCCTGGATGGGCCTGTAATTGGGATGCCGGATCGACGGCAAAGGTAGCCCACAGTCGCAAACCGTGCGACTGGGGCAAGATAGGGAGCTATTCAGGCGTTGTGCAACGGCGACGCCGAGTGGCGCTGCACAAAGTGATACGGCGGCCAGGGGCCGGACAACTGCATCCGGCACTCCTTCATCTCCAGCGTCGCCGACGAGTACTTGTTCTGATACCGCTCCACCGTCTTGTTATCAATCAGGTGGGCGATGTCCAGCAGCATCTTGCCCGAATCCGTCCGCTTGCAGGTGATCTCCTCCGCGATGGGCAGGAACATGCGATGCATCTGCACCGACAGGGCGCGGGCCCGCGATTGGCGCTCCCTCTGCCGGGCTGCGCTCTCGCGCAGGCTGGTCAGGTACTGCTGGCCAACCGTCATGTCGCGCGCTGCGTTGCCCGGACAGGTGTCGTCCATCAGAACCTTCAGGTGCATCTCCGCCTTGCCACGCAGTCGCTCCACATTCGCCGTAAAGTGCCGTTGGTTCGAGCGGACCGACCGGCGCAGCGCGTCATCGTCTGGAAAGGTCGTGCCAAAGCGAAAGGGAAGCACGGTGGAAAGTTTAAAGCAGTCCGCAATCACGCGACCGTGGTCCTTGACTGCGCTCTGATCCATCCGGGCAGCGTCTTCCGGTGTGTGTTCAGAGACAATGACGGCGAGATCACTTGCTGGAAACAGGAAGGTCTGGTTGCCAAAAAGACCGGTAACTCCGGCGAGCGGCATTGGACGGCGGTGACGACAAAGCTCAGGAAAGGCGTTTCGTTCTGCAATGCAGTAGGCGTACCAACTCATTGTTTCGTCACTCCAAAGCGCAGATAGACAAAACCCTCACTTGTGGATAAGGGTGTTTTTAACCCAATCGAACGTTTCCGGGAATTGTCCGAACGGTTCGAACTATGTCCGGCTACAAACTGGTATTGAGTCCTTGCGCGTGCGTGATTGGGCGTTCAATTCGGGATCGAAACGGATAGTAAGCTCATAGCGTGACGATTGGCAAGGCCAATCTTCGAGGAATGCTCACGTTGGGTGGACGGCTAATTCCATGCCCTCATGGACATGAATCGCCAAACTCAACCGGCTGAAGAGATGCGTCGGTCAATCAATATCGCAACAGGTGGATTGACAGTAACTCCTCGGCCTCGCATGACCTTCATGCGATACCCCGTGGTTTGGAGTTCTAGCACGACCAAGCCTGTTCGCCGGTGCTACCCTTGACTCATCCCCATGAGTCACGAAAACACGACAAATACGCCCCCTCAATCGCTGCCGGAACCGCCTGCCCAGCCAGCCGCGGAAGCAGCCGCCGGCAATCTTCCCAAGGCCTACGATCCCTCCATCATCGAGCGGCGTTGGGCCGAATACTGGGTCCGCGAGCGCCTCTTCGACGTGCCGACGCCAGCCACAAAACCAGGTTCTCCATCCATGGAGCGAAGCGACATGGGTGGGAAGAGCAAAGAGAACTTCACGCTGCTCCTGCCGCCACCCAACGTCACCGGACGTCTGCACATGGGCCACATGCTCAACCAGACGGAGATGGACATCCTCACGCGTTGGCACCGGATGCGTGGCGAACGAAGCCTGTGGGTTCCCGGCACCGACCACGCCGGCATCGCTACGCAGATGATGGTCGAGCGCCAGCTCGCAGCCGAAGGCACCAACCGCAAGACCCTCGGCCGCGAGGCCTTCAACGCCCGCGTCTGGGAGTGGAAGAGCCAGTATGGCTCCGCCATCACCGACCAGATGCGCCGACTCGGAGCTTCTGTAGACTGGTCGCGCGAGTACTTTACCATGGACGACCGCCTCTCGGTCGCGGTCAAGGAGGCCTTCGTCCGCCTCTACGAGCAGGGGCTGATCTATCGCGGCAGCTACATCGTCAACTGGGACCCCATCCAGCAGACCGCCGTCTCCGACCTCGAAGTCACGCATGAAGACCGCCTCGGCAAGCTCTACCACATCCGCTACCCCTTCGCCGATGGCACCGGTTCCATCGTCGTTGCCACCACGCGTCCCGAAACCATGCTCGGCGACACCGCAGTCGCCGTAAACCCGAACGACGAGCGCTACGCAGCCTTCATCGGTAAGCTGATCTCGCTGCCCTTGAGTGGAGTCAGTGGTGGCCCAAACCGTGAGATACCCATTCTCGCCGACGACTGGGCGCAGCCCGAGTTCGGTACCGGCGCAGTTAAAGTCACGCCTGCGCACGATCCCAATGACTTCGCCCTCGGCCAGCGCCACTCGCTCCCGTCGCTCACTATCCTCGATGAAACCGCGCACGTCGCGCTGCCCGGCTCACCTTACCATGGCCTCGACCGCTTCGCCGCCCGCAAGCGCATCGTCGCCGACCTCGAAGCCGCGGGCCTGCTGGTTGACGCCCGCGATCACAGCCTCGCCATCGCGCTCTCGCAGCGCTCCGGCGCCGTCATCGAGCCGCGCCTCTCCATGCAGTGGTTCCTCGCCGTCAACAAGCCAGTGAGCGAAACCAGACCTTCGGTCGCCCAGACCGCCATCGACGCCGTTCGCGACGGCCACATCAAGTTCACCCCAGAGATGTACCAGAAGATTTACATGGAATGGATGACCAACATCCACGACTGGTGCATCTCACGCCAGCTCTGGTGGGGCCATCGCATCCCGGCGTGGCACTGCACGGCCTGCCGCGCCATCACCGTTGCACACGAGACGCCCACTGCCTGTGCCACCTGCGGGGCTGTCGACATCACCCAGGAGACTGACGTCCTCGACACCTGGTTCTCCTCCGGCCTGCTGCCGTTCACCGTCTTCGGCTGGCCCGGAACACAAGAACCAAAGGCCACCGAAACAATTCGCAAGTCCGCCGAAGCAGAGGGTAAGTACATCCGCCAGGTGGGCGGGACCGGCAACTACGGGCACGTGAAACTTCGCGTGTCTCCAAACGAGGCTGGCAAAGGATTCGCTTTCTCCAACGAGACAGCCCCGCACACTCTGCCGGAAAGGTTTATCCAGCCGATACGCGAAGGGATACAAGAAGCGCTGCGGGGAGGCGTCGTCGAAGGGCATCCGCTCGTGGACATCACCGTCGCTCTTTTCGATGGCAGCTACCACGAGACTGACTCCAACGAAATGGCGTTCCGAATCGCCGCGTCAATCGCATTGAAGGAGGCCGCGCGAAAAGCCCAACCTGTAGTGCTGGATCGCGCCTCAAACCTCGAACCTACACATCTGCGCAGTCACGGCAATCTGCTGACCCTCGAACCCACCCCGAACCTCGAACCTCGAACCTCGAACCTTACCCCTGATCTCGCCGCCTTCTACCCCACCTCGCTTCTCGTCACCGGCTTCGACATTCTCTTCTTCTGGGTCGCGCGCATGATTATGTTCGGCACCCACTTCATGCTCGACGTGCCGATGCCAGATGGCTCGTCGCACACGCTTGCCGGTGCGGTCCCCTTCAAAGAGGTGTATATCCACGCCCTGGTGCGCGACGCCGACCGCCAGAAGATGTCCAAGACCAAGGGCAACGTCATCGACCCCATCGAGATCATCGAGCGCTTCGGCACCGACGCCGTCCGCTTCACCCTGGCCAGCATGGCCTCGCCCGGCACCGACATCGCCTTCTCCGAAGCCCGCACCGAAGGCAACCGCGCCTTCGCCAATAAAATCTGGAACGCCGCCCGCTTCCTCTTCATGAACCTCGACCGCGCCCGCGAAGCTGGCATCCCCGTTGATCGCATCCTGCGAACTTCTGTCATCCTGAGCAGAGCCGCTCAGCGAGCTGGATTCATATCAGGAGCCGATCAGGGTACACCAAGTCTCTCTTCTGAGACGTGGGAAGACGTTCCACAAACTCCCCTCGAATCCAGCTGGATTCTCGCCCGTCTCTCCCAAACCGCCGCCGCCGTCAACGCCTCTCTCGCTGAATACCGCTTCGACGAAGCCGCCAACCACGTCTACCAGTTCTTCTGGGGCGACCTCTGCGACTGGTATCTCGAAATCGTCAAACTTCGTCTCAACTTTGGCGAGGCCGACGACAAGACCGCTGCCGCCGCTGCGCTCGCCACTCTATTTCATGTCTTCGAATCCGCCCTTCGCCTGCTGAGCCCTTTCATGCCCTTCCTGACGGAAGAGATCTGGCACGCCCTTTACGCTGGCGCACCACCCGCGAAATCGATCGCCCTCACCAGCTACCCGCAAGCCTCCGACTACCCTTCCGACGAAGCAGCCATAGTCGAGATGCGTGATTTGCAGTTCCTGACTACCGAGCTACGGGCGATCCGCAAGGATTTGTCCATACCCGAGGGACAAACCTTTCCAGGGTATGTCCTTGGCGTAAATATGGGGGATGCAAAGACAGGGATTCTACGTACGCCGGGAGACTTGCTCTCTGCTCACAGCGATATATTGGGACGGCTGACTCGGGTTAGTCCTATACAAGAAGTGGGGGCCCAGGAGCGCTATGGCAGCCTTTCCAGTCTCTCCTGGCGTCAAGGATTGTTCGAGGTAGCACTTCAATACCATAAGAAGATCGATGTCCCCGCCGAGCGCGAGCGCCTCACCAAAGACCTCGCCAAGTATGAAAAAGGTCTTGCCGCCGCCGAACGCCAGCTCTCCAACGATTCCTTCATGTCCAAAGCTCCAGCGCATATCGTCGAAGGCCTGCGCAAGCAGGCCGCCGAGACCCGCACCGTCTACGACAAGACCAAAGCAGCCCTCGACGCGCTGCCACCCAACAACTAACAACCATCAACCTGCAACCGCCAACTCCGACGTAGAATCGAATCCATTATGGACTGGAAATCCCGCCGCATCACCGCCCTGCTCGAAGCCGCCCTCATCGAGGACAAGGCCGCCAACGACGTCACCACCGCGCTGACCATCGACCCCAACATGCGCGCCACCGCCACCATCGTCGCCAAGCAGAGTTGCGTGGTCGCCGGCATCGGCTGCATCTCAGCCTTCCTCAGCCTCTACGGCAAGCTCTCCACCAAGCCATCGAATTCGTCAGTCCGCTTCGAGGTTGTCTCGCACCCGGAGATCTTCGACGGCGTCCGCGTCAAAAAAGGTCAGGCCATCGCCGTCATCCGCGCCAACGCCGCCAGCATTCTCTCCACCGAGCGCGTCATCCTCAACCTCATGCAGCGCATGAGCGGCATCGCCACGCTGACCAATGAGTACGTCGCAGAGGCGGCCAAGGCGAAGTCGCCCTCCCGCATCCAGACCAAGATTCTGGACACGCGCAAGACCATCCCCGGCCTGCGCGCGCTGGATAAGTACGCCGTCAGTTGCGGCGGCGGCACCAACCACCGGCTCGATCTGCAGGACGGAATCCTCATCAAGAACAACCACATCACGCTGGGCGGCGGGCTGCCTGCGGTGCTTGCGCGTGCCCTCGCCGGACGCAAACCCGGCCAGGTCGTCCAGGTCGAGGTCCGCACTCCAGCCGAACTCGACCAGGCAATCGCCGGCGGCGCGGAGTCCATCCTGCTCGACAACATGACCCCCAAAGAGGTGAAGAAAGCTGTCAATCTGGTGCGCAAATCATTGCCCAAGGCCATCATCGAGGTTTCCGGCGGCGTGAACCTCAAGACCGTCCGCGACTACGCCAAGACCGGTGTCGACTTCATCTCCGTCGGTGCGCTCACTCACTCCGCCACCGCAGTCGACCTTAGCATGAAGATCACGGCCAGCCTCCTCTGATCCGCCCTCTCATGTCGACCGACGCCTTTGACCTCCGCGAAGTGGAACAAGCCATCGTTGGCACCGAGTTCGCGGGCTACCTGATGCACTTCCCCACGGTTCCATCGACCAACGACCTCGCGCTCAAGGCGACGAAGGTGGGTGCACGCCACGGCGTCTGGATCGCCGACGCACAGACCGCCGGCCGGGGCCGCGGCAACCGCACATGGCACTCCAGCCCAGGCGAAGGCCTCTACATGACCGCGCTCATCTCGCCCCCTCTGCCCATGCAGAGTGCGCTCAGCCTGTCGTTCACCACCGCCATTGCAGTGCAGTCGGCCATCGCGTCGGTCGCAGGATTTCGCCGCCGTGACCAGATCGACATCCGCTGGCCCAACGACCTTCTCCTCAACGGACGCAAGTGCGGCGGCATCCTCATCGAGACCAGCGCGCAGCCCGTTCCAGCCTCCGGTCCCGCAATGCTCCGCCACGCCGTCATCGGCATCGGTATCAACGTCAACCACGACGTCTTTCCGCCCGAACTTGACCCCATCGCCACCTCGCTGCGCCGCGAACTGCCCAACCCATCCCAGCCCCTTCGACGCGAGCCGCTCGCCGCCGCCATCCTCCTCGCGCTCGATCAAGAGATTCGCTGCCTCACCTCGACCCTCGTATCCCGAACCTCCAACCTCGAACAAATCAGCTCCTGGATCTCCGGCAAGCGCGTCCACGTCGAGGCGCGCGACGACGATCCCGGCAGCTATACTGGCGTTACCGCGGGACTCGATCCCAGCGGCTTCCTGCGAGTCGCCGGAGACGACGGCCAGCTCCACACCGTCCTATCCGGAGGCCTCCGCGAAGCATAACGCAACCACGAACCTTGCACCTCGAACCTCGATAATATGCTCCTGGCCATCGATGTAGGCAACACCAACACGGTACTCGGTCTCTACCGCCTCGCCACGCCACAGGCTCCCGCCGCCCTGCTCGCAGACTGGCGCATAACCACCCACCGCAACCCCACCATCGACGAGCTTGGCGTCCTCTTCCGCGACCTCTTCGCTCTGCGCTCGCTCGACATCGCCCAGATTACGGGCATCATCATCTCCTCGGTCGTCCCCCCGCTCGACTCTACCCTGCGCCGCGCAGCCGAGATCTACTGCGGCGTCAAGCCGATCTTTGTCGAACCCGGCATACGCACGGGCCTGCCCATCCTCACCGACAACCCGGCCGAGGTCGGCGCTGACCGCATCGTCAACTGCGTCGCCGCCTACGAGTTCTTCAAAGATCCAGCCAACTTCAAAGTGCCACTCCCTTCCAAGGATTCAGCTCACCCGCCCGTCATCGTCGTCGACTTCGGCACCGCAACTACGTTCGACGTCATCTCCGCCAAGGGCGAGTTCCTCGGCGGAGCCATCGCTCCCGGCCTCGGCATCTCCGCCGACGCCCTCTTCACCCGCGCTGCTCGCCTGCCTCGCATCGATATCCGCAAGCCCGCCAAGGTCATCGGCACCGGAACTGTGGACAACCTGCAGATCGGCTTCTACTACGGCTACATCGGCCTGGTCGATGGGATTCTCGAACGCATGATCGTCGAGCTTGGGCCGAACACCCGCACCATCGCTACCGGAGGCTTCGCCCGCCTCATCGCTAGCGGCTCCAAATACATCCGCCAGGTCGACGAACTGCTCACGTTAACCGGCCTCCGCATCATCTTCGAGCGCAACCAGGACCATCACAACCGTATCCGCCATCCCAGGCCCCACCAAGACTGACTTCGCCGCCGCAAGGTGTGGCTAATGAACTACTTCAACTACTTCACCGAGATTGAAGAGCGCTTCCAGCAACGCCGAGGGGCGCTGCTCATGCTCTCCACACTCGACTGGGCGCTCATCGAAACCTGGCGCGAGGCTGGTGTTCCGCTCGAAGCTGTTCTGCGCGGCATCGATGCGGCCTTCGACAAGCACGACGCCCAATCCCTACGCCGCATCCGTCGCCCGCGCAAGGTCAACGGCCTCGCTTGGTGTGCACAAGCTGTCCTCGAAGCCGTCGAGCAATCCCGTGAAGCCGCCATCGGCGCCGCATCCCCCGCAGCCGAGCCCTGCGAATCCGGCTTCGATGCCGTCCGCATTGCGCGCTACCTCCAACAAAACGCCGACCTCCTTACAGCCGCCGCCGCCAATCTCGCCACCCCTGCCGACACCGCCGCCACCCAAGCTGCCACCCGCCTCCGCGAACTCGCCAACCTCAATGAAACGGCCTCGTCCATAGAACCTCGCACTTCGAACATCGAACCTCGAACCTTGAACCTCGAAGAACTCGACCGCACTCTTACCGTCCTCGAAGAAAAACTCTTCGCCGCGCTCCTCACCTCGACACCAGAGGCCCAGCTTGTTGCGCTGCGCGAACAGGCCGCGCGCGAACTTGCCCCCTACCGAGGCAAGATGCAGGCCGTCCAGATCAAGCAAGTCCAGCAGCAGTTCCTCCAGAAGCGCCTGCTCGAAGCCCACTCGCTCCCGCGCCTCAGCCTCTTCTACATGTCCCACGAAGACCAGGTCTGATCGATGCTGCCCGCACTCAATTCCGCAGCCATGCAAGCGCAAGACCGCGCCGATCCTCCTTGTCCGCACTTCGGTTCATGCGGCGGCTGCCAGCTTCAGCACCTCACCTACGCGACCCAACTCAGCGATAAAGCCGCTCAACTCCGCGCACTGCTCGAAGCAACCGGCCTCAAGCTGCCCGAGCTTCAACTCCACCGATCCCCGCCGTTGGTCTACCGCAATCGCATCCGCCTCACCCTCGCCGAGGTCGATGGTCAGCTCTGCGCAGGCTACATTCGCAGCTTGGCCAGCCACGGAGACAGCAACTCAACCACGCGCCTTGGACATACCGAATGGTATGTATTCCCAGAGGCGGGTCTTGGAGTCGAGGAAGGTCTCGAGCCGGTATCAATACCGAACGGTATCTCCTTTCTTCCCATCCGCGAGTGCCCCATCGCCGCACTCATCCTATGGCGAGCCACCGAAGCACTTCTCGCGCTGCTCAATCAATCCCCCAGCACCTGGCTCCGCAACTCCCACCATCGGTTGGACCAACTCGAACTCTTCACCACGGCTGACGAGTCGCGCCTTCAACTCACGCTCTACCTGCGCACGGCCGCGAAGACACTCCCGGCAAAGCTCATCACCGCTTTCACCGCTCTCTGCGAAGCCCTCCGCATCGGCGTCCCCGAACTCTCAGGCGCAGGAATCGCTCTTCTCCCCGCACTCTCCAAACAGCGCAGCCGCCGCGCCGAACAACCACGTCCCGGTCCATCCTGGGGCAGCCCCGGACTTATCTATCGTGTAGCCGAAACCGACTACTGGGTGCCGCGCGGGGCCTTCTTTCAGGTCAACCGTTTTCTCCTCCCCGAACTCCTTGCGCCAGTCACGGCAAATCGAACCGGCCAACTAGCCTTCGACCTCTATGCAGGCGTCGGCCTCTTCTCACGTCCGCTCGCCGCCCACTTCACCCAGGTCACCGCCGTCGAGATCGCCGAGTCCGCCATCAGCGCTCTCGCCGCAACCAAACTCACAAACCTCCGCGCCGTCAAAGCCACCACGCTCGACTTCCTCCGCACCGCCGTCATCGAGCGCGAGCGTCCCGACCTCGTTGTCCTCGATCCACCTCGTTCTGGAGCAGGCCCTGAGGTCTGCGCGCTGCTTGCGCGCATCAGTGCGCACACGCTGGTCTATGTCTCCTGCTCGCCCGAGACCCTGCCCACCGATCTCAAAACTCTCGCCGCCTCGGGCTACACCCTCGCCAAGCTGCACCTCTTCGACCTCTTTCCCCAGACCACACACATTGAAACCGTCGCTGTCCTCACCCGTTAAAAAATTTGCGCACTCCTCGCGCCGATGTGACACAGTTGTGAGGAAAGACAGGTGACCTGTTGCGACAATTCTCTGGCGGTTCCACGTTCGGTTCCAGACCCGAAACAGAAGGCGAGTTTGAGCGCCGCCTCTGGCCCCAGTTCCCGCGCGTCGAACCCCTCCGCCTGCGCCGCGCCCCGCTGCTTGCAGCCGCCCTCTGCTTCGCCCTCGGCGAGTCCCTCGGCAAAATCCCGCCGCCAACCACGCGACCCACAATTCTTCTCCTGCTGGCCGCAATCGCACTCGTTACGCTCACCCTCCTCGCCCTACGCCGAAGCCTCCGCCTCGCCATTTTCCCCATTGCCGCTCTGTGGATCGCCGCCGGCCTGTGGGCCGCGCAGATACAGCCCGCTCCATCGCCGCAGACCGCGCTGCTCGCCTACGCCGACGGCCTCAGCCGCACCGTCCAAGGCCGCATCGTCCGCATCCGAACCTTGCCCAGCCACGCCAACAACTCCGGCAGCCCAGACAATCCCGACGGCGGCTTCGATCCCGACCAGTGGGACGAGACCGGCACACCCACCACATCCCTCGACCTCGACCTCACCGCCATCGAAGACGTCGCGCCTGACACCTCCCGCATGGTCCCCATCACCGGCGGCGTCCGCGTCACACTCCTCACAACCAACGCTCCTCAGCCCCAAGCCCAACCCCGACCACAAACGCAGCCCCAGTTCCACTGCGGAGACCCCATCGAAGCCACTCTTCGCCTCCGTGCGCCCGAGCGTTACCGCGACCCCGGAGCATGGCAGTTAGCAGACTTTCTCCTCGACCAGGGAATCGCAGCCACCGCTAATGTCCCCTTGGCAAAACTCCATCCCTTGGCCAACGTCTTGCCCGGTGCTGCATCCGCAACCCTGCATTGCCGCATCTTCGCCGCGCAGAGCTGGGCTGCCGCCCGTCTTCTCGCCTACACCCGCTCCACTGCAAACCGACGCCTTCCGCCGCGGCTCCGCCTCACCCCAGACGACGCCGGAATGCTAAACGCCATGCTCTTCGGCGATCGCTCCCGCCTCACCCGCCAGTTGCGCCTCGGCTTCGAGCGCACTGGCTCCTTCCACCTCTTCGTCGTCTCCGGAATGCACGTCGCTCTGCTCGCGGGCCTCGTCTTCTGGATCGCCCGCCGCCTGCACCTGCGCAACTGGCTTGCAACCCTACTCACCCTCGTCCTTACCTACGCCTATGCACTGCTCACAGGCTTCGGAGTGCCCGTGCAACGCGCCCTCCTGATGACTGCCGTCTTTCTCCTCGCACGCCTTCTCTCTCGCCAGCGCAACCCCCTCAACGCCCTCGGCGCAGCCGCACTCGCTGTCCTCATCTGGTCTCCGCGCGCGCTGTTTGAGGCCAGCTTCCAGATGACCTTCCTCGCCATCGTCGCCATCGCGGGCATCGCCATGCCGCTGGGCGAGCGCAGTTTCCTACCCTACGCTCGCGCCGCGCGCAATCTTCGCCACATCTGGCGCGACAGCGCGATCCCACCGCGCTTCGCGCAGTTGCGGGTCTCGCTCCGCATGTGGGGCGAACCACTTGCCGGCATCCTCGGCAAGTGGGCCTATCTACTCCCAGCAAAAATTGTGATTACAGTCCTCTGGGCCGCTCAACTCGTGTTGATCGGCCTCATCGCCGAAGCCGTCATGGTGCTTCCCATGGCCATGTACTTCCATCGCGCCACCGTCTTCGCGCTGCCCGCCAACATGATCTGTATTCCCCTGATTGCACTCCTCGCCTCGCTTGGCCTCGCAACCTTTCTCGCATCTCTGATCAGTCCCTGGCTCGCCGCTCTGCCCGGCTCCGCGCTGGCGTTCCTGCTGCACGGGGTCACCGGCGCCATCCACCGCATCAGCCACGCGCAGGCCGCCGACCTCCGCGTCCCCGGCCCCACGCTGCCGCACGCTCTGCTCGCCGTCGCCTGCTTCGCCTTCGGCTGCTGGGCAGTGCGCCGGTCACGTGCAACCGCATGGGCAGCCGTCGCAGTTCTGCCTCTCGCCGCTGCAATCGTCCTCTGGCCCGTGCTGCCCGTCGTCCATCCCAACCAGCTCGAAGTCACCGCCATCGATGTCGGCCAGGGCGACTCGCTGCTGGTCGTCGGCCCCTCTGGCCGAGCCATGCTCATCGACGCGGGCGGGCCCACCGGGGCTGCCGCTAACGCCGAAAACGCAGTCCTGACCTCCTCCACCTTCGACATCGGCGAAGAGGTCGTCTCGCCTTACCTCTGGTCGCGCCAGTTCCGCCGTCTCGACGTCGTCGCCCTCACCCACGCCCACTCCGACCACATGGGAGGAATGCCCGCCGTCCTGCGCAACTTCCGTCCCCGCGAACTCTGGGTCGCCGTCGATCCCAACTCAGCAACCTACCGCGCGCTGCTCGCCGAGGCCACCACCCTCGGCATTCGCGTGCGTCACCTCCGCGCCGGCGACACGCTCGCCTTCGATTCCATCGCCATCCACGTCCTCGCGCCCACGCCCGACTACACCAACCCCGGCCCGCCCATCAACAACGACTCGCTCGTGATGCGCCTAACCTTTGGCCACTCCTCCGCCCTGCTCGAAGGCGACGCCGAGGCCCCTAGCGAGCATCAAATGGTCGCCGCCGCGCTCACCAACCCCGCTGCCTCGCTCGGCCCAGACACACTGCTCAAGGTCGGCCACCACGGCAGCCGAACCTCCACCACCCCCGAGTTCCTCGCCCTCGTCGCCCCGCAGGACGCCGTCATCTCCGTCGGCCTCCACAACACCTTCGGCCATCCCAGTCCAGAGGTCATTCAGCGCCTCCACGACGCCCAAGCCCTCGTCTTCCGCACAGACCAGTTCGGCATCACCACCTTCCTCCTCTCCCGCGACGGCCAAATCTCCGCCCTCACCCCCGCCTCCTACCCATAGATACAGCCTGATCAAAGTCGGTCAAGAGTCAATGAATCGAATTTTCCGCCATAGTATTTATCGATTGCCTCGATGAAGATTGAATTCGCGGTCGCCGCATGGGAAAACAGGGTCATCGAGGATTTAAATTTCAAGTCGTCGGGACTGCCGAAGATCTCCCTTGAGCTCCGTCCTTCGATTAAGGTCACAATCCGGCTGCATTCGATGAGCCGCTCACCCAGGAGGGGATGTTCCAGATACGATTTGGCCTCAGCGAGGGATGTAATTCCGTAATACTCTGCCATCGAACTGAATCCCAATCCCTTGAGTTGAGGGAAGATGAACCACATCCAGTGGCCGGTCTTCCTTCCCCGGCGCAGTTCTGCACAAGCCCCCTCCAACACGCCCGCCTGCGCCTCGACAAATCGTTGCAGATTGTAGACATCCTTCATGGCTCATTCCAGCTTTCTACTTTAGTTTGCGAGATCGGCAGAATCTACCGCGTCGGTCTTCGATTCGCGTTTCTCTATTCCGATCCACAATCCATCTCTTCCCCATTGGTGTACGTTAGCCACAGAGCCTATGTCCATTCCCCTCACCCCCCGCGAACGCATCACCCTCGGTCAGGCCCAGCGCAAGCACATGCGCCGCGCCGATCTCGCCGTCTGGCAGCCCAAACTCCGCCGCGCCGACCCGCTCCAGCTCATCGCCGCGTCGATGCTCGACCGCATCCCCGCGCTCGTCCCCATCAAATACGACCGCATGGCCGCCTCGCCCTTCGGCTTCTTTCGCGGCGCAGTGCCCGTCATGGCCTGCGACCTCTCGCTCGGCCCCAACACCAGCATCCTCACCCAGCTCTGTGGCGACGCACACATCCGCAACCTCGGAGCCTTCGCCGCCCCCGACGGCCGCCTCGTCTTCGACATCAACGACTTCGACGAGACCATCCGCGGCCCCTTCGAGTGGGACGTCAAACGCATGGCCGCCAGTCTCATCCTCGCCGGACGCGAGGCAGGCGCGAAGAGCGGCCTCTGCCGCGATGCGACGCGGGCCTTCCTCAAGAGCTATCGCACCGCAATGCATACCTTCGCGCAGATGCCTGTGCTGGAGCTCGCTCATTATCAGGTCCACCGCCTGCACTCGGTCGAACCCGTCTCGCAGCTCCTGCGCCTCGCCGAGCGTGCCACGCCGTTGCACAACCTCGAAGCTCTCACCCTCGAAGTACGCAACGGTTCGCACCTGCGTATCTTCAAGACCATCGACCCCGTCCTCACCCGTGTCCACGGCGACTTGGCCCGCGCGGTCCTCGACTCGCTTACCACCTACGCCGAAACCCTCCAGCCTGAGCGCCGGCATTTCCTCGCGCAGTACACCCCGCTCGATGTGGCGTTCAAGATCGTTGGCACCGGTTCCGTCGGCCTGCGCGACTACTGCGTCTACATGCAGGGCAATGGCCCTAAGGATCCGCTCTTCCTGCAAGTCAAAGAAGAGACACTCTCCGCTTACGCGCCGTATCTCGGCCAGGCGACCGCCGACTCGAACCAGGGTCGTCGCGTCGTCGAGGGCCAGCGCGCCATGCAGTTCCAGTCCGACCCATTCCTCGGCTTCACCACCATCCAGGGCCGCGCTTTCCTCGTCCGCCAGCTCAACGACCACAAGGCCGCCGTCGAGATGAGCGAACTGAAGTCCGCCGGACTGCTCGAATACGCCGCCGTCTGCGGGGAGACGCTCGCCCGCGGACATGCCCGCTCCGGCGACCCCGGTATGATCGCCGGCTACATCGGCGCCTCCGCCCGCTTCGACTCAGCCATCGCCAACTTCGCCGCCGCCTACGCCAACCAGACCGAGCGCGACTGGCAGACCCTCCTCCGCTCCCGTCGCATCGCAAGGCCCATCCTCAAGTTCAGACCACAGCCCGCCTCCGCGAAGCATCCCACCGCCAAGCCCGGCGTCGTCTCCTCGCTTGCCGCCAAATCACACAAGCCAACCGCCAAATCCTCGCACCCTCGCGAGAAAAGGCCGCGGAAGGCAAAGCGCGCCGCCTCGTAAGCGACTCTTCGCCTCCCAACGTCTCAGTGCAGCCCTCGTTGCCTTAGAATATCTCTCTTGTAGGTGTTCGCCGAGGACGAACGACTCGCGTTGTTCTTCCCCAGAAAACGGCATTCGTGGAACTCTTCCGGGCATAAGAACAGGAGACATTCTCTAGTCCCCTGGCAATCCTGTAGCGCTCTTCTTCCCTGCGTGCGCATCCAGCCACTGCCGCAGTTCCGGCTCGTGCACCGCCCGCAGGTGGATGCAGTCGTTGATGCTGTCGATCGACTTCGCCAGCGTCCGCTGGGTTGACGCGACCGGATGCGCCGCAAAAAAGCCTGCCACCTCATCCCTCCTCTCGACCGTGCAGAACGCGGCCGCCGCCGCGACGATGCGCGCGCCCGAGCTCTCCGTCTGCCTGCGCGCGATCTCCGCCCAGTGCTGCTGGACGAAGGCCCAGGCCTGGTCCTGCGTCTCGCGTCGCTCCAGCAGCCGCGCAATCAGCGTCCAACTGTCCTGACTGCGCACCTTGTCCGACAGCGCGTACTCCAGCGTCCGCGCCACCAGCTCCGGCGACTGGAAGCGCGTCAGCGTATGCAGCGCGTCCTGCTTCAGGTCGGGATCGGTTGCCGTCTGCGCCACGCGCAACATCTTCTCGTACATTGCCGCATCGCCCTTCGCCGCCACCATCGCGACAGTCGCATCCGCCGGCTTCTGCCCGGCGAACAGATCCTTCGTCTGGTTCGCCGCCTCCGCCAGCACCGCCGGATCGCCCGCCCGCCCCAGCGCCTCAAACAGCGTCTCGCGCAGCTCCGCGCGGCCCTCCCGCTCATGCCTGCCGCCCTTGCCCAGCCCTGCATACACCCCGCCGAACTCCCGCCGGACCACCCCATCCAGCCGTTTGCGGTCGTCGTCCGTCGCAATCTGTGTCCCAATCGCACCAATTTTTCCCAGAGCGCTCTCCAGAACCGCTGCGTTCGGGTCCTGCTTCACCGCCAGGGCCAGATCCAGAATTTCGCCCACCGACCCCTCGCCCGCCCGCATCAGCGCCCAGCGATCGCCCAACAGCCCAATCCGCTCCGGCGGTGTCAGCGTAGTCTCCGCATTCGCGACGATAGCTTTAAGCTGTCCCGGCGAATAATCTGTCCGGTAGTACCCCTTGTCTCCCGCGTCTGCATACACAAATTGCAATTCCGGCGATACCATTCCCAACGGCACCGGGACCGGCAGATCCAGCGTCGTCGCACCCGGAGTCAGCAGCCGGCACGACGCAGCCTTGAAGCACAGCGGAACCGTCCACGCCTCTTTCGTGTTGGGAGCAGCCGCAGAGAGAAAAAATCTGCGTTGAGTCACGGGCGCGCCCGCGCCTCCGCTCGTCAGCGTCACCAGCGGGACTCCCGGCTGTTCCACAAAGCCGCGCATCACCTTGTCCACCGGCAGCCCACTCACCCGCGCCTGCGCGTTCCAGAAGTCCTCCGCCGTCGCATTCCCGTACAAGTGCGCCGCCAGATACGCCTGCACCCCCTTGCGAAACGTCTCTTCGCCGACCCAGTTCTCCACCATTCCGATCACCGCGCCCGCCTTGCCATACGCAATCACATCGAAGCTCTCGTTGATCTCGTCCGGCGTCTCCGCCCGCGCGCGGATGGGGCGAGTCGTACGGCCCGCATCGGCGTCCATGGTGCGTTCCTTGTCCAACGCCGCGTCCTCGTCGAACCTCCACTTCGGATGCTCCTTCGCCGCCTCCTTGGTCTCCATCCACGTCGCAAATCCCTCGTTCAGCCACAGGTTGTCCCACCACACCGGCGTCACCAGGTCCCCGAACCATTGATGCGCCATCTCGTGCGCCACCGTCTCGGCGACCTCCTTCTTCGCAGCGAGCGCCCCGTCTTTCTTCGCCACCAGCAGCTCCGTCTCGCGGAATGTGATGCACCCGAAGTTCTCCATTGCGCCCGCCTCGAAGTCGGGAACCGCTACCAGGTCCAGCTTCGCCAGCGGATATTTAATGCCGAAGTACCGGTCGTAGTCGCGCAGCGTCTGCTTCGCTGAATCCAGTGCAAAGCGTGTCAACTTCACCTTGTCCGGCGTCGCGCACGCACGGACCGGCACTCCATCCGCCTTGCCCGCGCTGCACTTGAAGTCCCCCACCAGCCACGCCACCAGATAGGTCGACATCCGCGGCGTCGTTGCAAACGCCACCGTATGCTTCCCCGCCACCGGGCCCGGCTGGTCAGAGACAATCTTCGTATTCGAGATCGCCGTGTCGCCCGCATCCATCACCAGCGCCACGTCGAAGGCCGCCTTCAACGCCGGCTCGTCGAAGCAGGGAAATGCCCGCCGAGCGTCCGTCGCCTCAAACTGCGTCACGCCATACCGCCGCAGCTTCGTCTTGGATAGATAGAACCCGCGCAGCTTGTCGTTCAGAATCCCCCTGTACTCGATCATCAGCAGCACTCGCCCCGCCGGCAGCTCTCGCGCAAAGGTAAAAGTCGCCTGCTCCTTTGCCGCATCCAGTGTCACCACAGCGGTCTGGAACTGGGGCGTAAAATCACCCACCATCGCCTTCACCGACTCAAACTCGATCTCCGCCGCATTCAGCGTTATGGCCGTCGCCGGCGAATCCAGCAGCACGTCGATCGTCTCGCTTCCGGCAAACGTCGCCGATTTCAGGTCCGGCGTAATCACCAACGAGTAATGCTCCGGCCGAACCCCACCCGGCAGCCGCTGCGCCTCGACCCGTACCGCCGCAACTACACCCAACCCCATCACCAAGCCCGCAACCGCCAACCCCCGCCAAATCTTCATCTCGCGCCAATCCCCCCAAGCAACTCCCACTAGACTAAATCCCCGGCCACAGACCGCGGACCCCATCGGGCATATACTGCCCATGAGAGGCACAAGCCATTCGCCCTATGAACCAAGCCATTACAGCCTTGCTCGGCGCGGTCACAGGCTTCTTCCTGCCCTTGATCGCCTCCTATGTCCGGTCCAGGACGAAGGGCAGCCGATTTGAAAACGCAGTACGCGCGGAGATCGACGAAGCGAAAGACAGCGTCCATCAAAAGTTGCTCTGGCTCTCAAGAGACCAGACGCAATACCGGATCAAGATCGAAGAGCGACTGCTCGTCGAGTTCGAGGGCAAGCTCCTCTACCTCGGCGAACCGGAAGATTTTTCTCTCGCGCTGCCCTTCTGGGACCACAACCTGCGCGATGTCATCGAGGCCACACCAACCAAAGCGTTCAATCGAATGTGCCGCGAGGTCTCGCTGCTCCGGAAGTTCGAGTCCAAATTCCACGAGATGAAGCTTGCCTTTCAAATCGGCGGAGGAGATCCCAAGCAGATGGCCCTGGCCTGCTATCGAGACCTCATCGAGATTCACGATTCCCTCATGGCAGCCTCCTTGCCATAAGCGGCAACCGGGCAGGTTGCATGACTTCCTCACCGTTGCGTCTTCCCACTACTTCTTTCGTGTCATAGTCTTCCGCCAAATCTCCTGCTACCGTACCCACAGGAGAATCCAGTGAGACTCAACCCGTTTCTTGAAAAGCAACTCATCGCCGTCATCCAGTGGAACGAGCCCGAGCCGGGCATCCTCGCCTACCGTTTCCCCATGCAGGACATGGAGATTGAGAACGGTGGCAGGCTCACCGTGCGCGAATCCGAGATGGCACTCTTCGTCAACGAGGGCAGGATCGCCGACGTCTTTGGCCCCGGCCTCTACACCCTCAACACCGAAAACCTCCCGCTGCTCACCGACCTCATGAACTGGGGCAAGGGATTCGAGTCGCCCTTCAAGTCCGATGTCTACTTCTTCTCCACCCACCTCGAGATCGACCAGAAGTGGGGGACCGCCACGCCCATCACCATCCGCGATAGTGAGTTCGGCGCCGTCAGCGTGCGCTCCTATGGCATCTACTCCTACCGCATCGTTGACCCGCGCGCCTTCTTCACCCAGATCAGCGGCACGCGTCAGATCTACGGCGTCGCCGACCTCGAAGACCAGCTCCGCAACACCATCATCGCGCGCATGACCGAGGTCTTCGCCACCAGCGACCTTCCCTTCCTCGATCTCGCCGCCAACGAATCCGCCCTCGCCGCGAAGGTCAGCGAGCAGGTCAAGCCCGCCTTCGCCGCCCTCGGCCTCGATCTCACCCAGTTTGTCGTCGAAAACATCTCGCTGCCCGAGGCGCTGCAAAAGTCGCTCGACCAGCGCATCGGCATGAAGATCGTCGGCGACCTCGACCGCTACACCCAGTTCGCCGCCGCGCAGGCCATGACCATCGCCGCCGCCAACCCCAGTGGCGGCGCTGCCATCGGCATGGGCCTCGGGGCCGGCGCAGCCATCGGGCAGGTGATGGCAGCCTCGCTCAAAACCGCAGCCGCCGCCCCAACCGCCGCACCAGTCGCCGCCCCGGCAGTTTCCACACAGGACACCAAGTTCTGCATCGCCTGCGGCCACGCCATCCCGCAGCGCGCCAGCTTCTGTCCAGACTGCGGGAAGGCCCAATGAACTGTCCCTCCTGCGGCGCCCCCATGCACCCCCACGGCGACACGCTCGTCTGCGACTTCTGCCACAACGTCGTCGTCCCCGACACCAACGATGACGGCGTCAGCGTGCTCGAGGAGGCCCCCGGCCAGTCCTGCCCCATCTGCATCAACCTTCCGCTCATGCAGGCCACCCTCGCCAAACTCCCTCTTCTCTACTGCACCAAGTGCCGCGGCATGTTGGTCTCCATGGAGGAGTTTCAGACTCTCATCGACGCGTTGCGCGCCACACAACGTGGCAGCATCATTCAGCCGCCCATGGATCCCGGCGATCTCAACCGCCGCATCAATTGCCCCAAGTGCCATCGCCCCATGGAGGCCCACTCCTACTGCGGCCCCGGCAACGTCGTCATCGACAGTTGCGAGCCATGCTCGCTCAACTGGCTCGACCACGGCGAGCTGGCCCGCATCGCCCAGGCCCCCGACGACCGCGGCCCCGACGCCGACTCCGACTTCACATCCGAAGCCGAACGGTAGAGACACACAATCGCCTCGATCAGTGCCACAGACTCAACCCTGCCCGACATTAGCAATCGTTGGATGTTGCTCTCTTGTAGAATTTGGTGCAAGATGAACGTCCAATTTTTCCGATGGTTATTCTTGGCAGTGCTGGCAACCATTATTGTCATTGGAAACCTTGTGTCACCGATAACCCTTGGAGCTTCCGCTGAGTGGTCCAATGGCACTTACCTATTTGCAGGTGGAACCAACCCGTGGGCAATCGCCCTCGCTGTTGTGGTGATATTTCTTTATCTCCTGCTCATGTACTCGCCACCGATGCAACAAGCAAGCCCGTTCCCCGGCGTATTTCGCCGATTTGTGGCATTTTGGCTGGATTTTGTCCTCGCGATGATCGCAGTCGGTCCGATTGTGGGCATTCTGCCTACTCTCACTGAGTGGAGGCGAACGGGTGTCTTTGAATGGAACTTTGAACGTACGACACACGCTGCTGGAGACGGTTGGCTCATCGCGATTGTGACTGCGACAAGTTTCGTCGTGCTGATCATTTATTACGCTTTCCCACTTATTCGTCGAAGACCCTCGCCCGGCGCCTGCATCGCTGGCTATCAGATCATTGCTGACGACGGCGTAGTTCTTTCGCCTCGAACGGCGGTATTGAGAACACTCTTAGGTTTCCTCGCAACCAGTGCATGGTTTATAGCTCCCTTTATTGCCCGCGACCGGAAACAAGGAAAGTTCTGGCTTGATAAGGTCTTTGATACTCGGGCCGTAAAAGTGAAGTAATATTGCGTGCCTCATCCACAGCAGCACTATCGTGATGAGTGGCCCTTACCCCTTCACCGACGCAGCCCGCTCCGATCGCCCTGTAATCTCCGCCGCGCGGGCCTCCGCGTAGGCCGCCGCGCCCAGCAGCGCGCAGCTCTCGTCCAGAATCACCCGCACCGGAATGGATTCCAGCAGCGGCGACAGCCGCCCCTTGTCCAGAAACGCCTGCATGAAGCTGCCGCTGGCCAGCGTCTTCAGGATCTTCGGCGCAATCCCTCCGCCCAGAACCATGCCGCCCGTCGCCAGCACCTTCAGCGCGATGTTGCCCGTCTCCGCGCCGTACGCCGCCGCGAAGGTCTGCATCGTCTCGAAGCACAACGCGCTTGACCCGTCCTCTGCGCACCGGCCGATCACCGCGTTCGGGTCCTCGCTGGCCATCCGCTCGCGCAACCATGCCGGCTCCTCGATCTTCTCCACATCGCGCAGAAACGCATAGATGTTCTGAATCCCAAGCCCGGAGACGACACGCTCCCAGCTCACGCGCTCGTGTAATTTGCGACGCAGATATTCCAGCAGTGCAATCTCGCGGTCCGTCCGTGCCGCAAAGTCGCAGTGCCCACCTTCGGACGCAATCGGACGATGCGCCTTGCCATCCCAGATCAGCAGTGCCTCGCCCAGCCCGGTGCCCGCGGCGATCAGCCCGCGATGTCCAACCGCCGCCGCATCGCCCGCGTGCAACATGAAGACGCTCTCCGGAGCAAGCTCGGGGATGCCGTAGCCGTTCGCTTCGAGATCGTTGATCAGAAAGACAGTTTCGATCGAGAGCGACTGTGCCAGCTCGCGCGCATCCAGCGTCCACGGCAGGTTGGTCAGCTTCAGCCGCCCATCACGCACCGGCCCCGGACAGCCAAAGCACGCCGCCGCGATCTCATCTGTATTGCCGTCTGCGAGAAATGCGTTTACCACCGCGTCCAGCGAGGCAAACTCCTGCGCCGCAAACCTCTGCTCGCGTACCACCTTCAGCCGTCCGCCCTCGAAGCCGTAAAGCGCAAGATGGACCTTCGTTCCACCAATATCGCCCGCAAGAATCATCTATGAAATCTCCAGCGTCGCGACACACGACGATCCAGCCCCGGCAGCTTCCAAATCCGCCGATCCCGGCAGCATCGATGCCGCCGCCGCATCCAGCAACAGGTTCAGTCTACCGCTCGCCGGACGGACTAGTTGCGCCGGCTTTGCCTCCGGATCGTACGCCCCGCAGAAGACATCCTGCACCACCTGCGCCTTTGCCGCGCCCTCGATCAGAAACGCAACCTCGCGTCCCCGATTAATCACCGGCCATGTCAGCGTGATCCGCCACGTCTCCTTCTGAGGCACTGGATTGGCCACAACGATGCGTACCATCTCGATCAGCGCCTCGGTGTGCGGAAACAGCGACGCCGTATGCCCGTCCTCGCCCAGCCCCAGCAGTACCAGATCGAAGGCCGGAGTCTGGGCGCCCTCCAGCAGGAACTCTGCACGAATCGCCGCCTCATACCGCGCCGCTGCAACCTCGGGATCGAGTTCGCCCACCATCCGATGAATCTGCGCCGCTGGCAGAGGCACATGTTCGAGCAGCGCCTCCTTCGTCATGCGATAGTTCGACTCCGCGTCCGTCGGCGGCACGCACCGCTCGTCCACCCAAAAAAGTTGCAACCGATCCCACGGCACCTGCGCGAAGTACGGTCTGCTCCGGTCCGCCAGCAGCGCGAACATTCCCTTCGGAGTACTACCGCCGGAGATCGCCACCCGCGCCACTCCCCGCGCCTTTGCTGTCGCCGACGCCGACGACGCAAATAACTCCGCCGCGGACGCCGCCAAATCTTCAGCCGTAGGCGAAACTCGATATTGTACTGAAACAGGTCGCGGCACTCTCTCGTCCCTCGCCCTTAACCAATAATGGGATTCATCGCCAGCATTCGATGGCTGCGATGCGCAAACAAAGTTGCATCGTCCGGCACCGTCATTCGCCCTCAGGAAAATCCGCACCCAGAGTCACGCTCTCCCACGCTGCAATCTCCTCGCGCCACTGTTCGAGCTTACCGCGAAACCGCTTCAGCGCAATCGCACCCAGAATCAGATGCAGTGGAGGATTCTCCGGCTCAACCACCGCCAGCATCGCCTGCACCGCCTTGAGTCGTCGTCCTGCGGACCTCTCCGGTTAAGGCATCTGCTTGCGAATCAGCCCTTCCACCCGGCTCCAAACCAACGGGTCGTTCTCGATCTCGATGTGGGGCTTCATGAAGGCCCGCGCAAACCACGGGTAGCCGGCGCAGGAGACCGGATGCCCCCGGTAGCTCGACTCATAGTTGCCCAGGATCGTCGTCTGCTTGGGATCCATCGCCGCGATCGAGCTGCGGCCATGCAGCAACCCCTCGGTCTGGTAGAAGTTCACCGCCTCGCGCACATTGGGCGGAATGCTACCGTCGTTCTCGTTCAACTTCTCTACGCTGTCGACCTGGATGGTCAGCAGCACCGGAATCCCCAGTTGGTCCAGCCGCCGGGCCAGCGTCACCGCCTCCGACGCTCCCCAGCTATGACCGTAAATGACAATCCGCGCCGCATTTTTCTCCCCTGCGCTCGGCCGCCCATTGCCCTGTGCGTCGAGTAGCTGAAGCACACTGCGCAGCGCGTTCTTCCAGTCGCTGTTGGCAAACACCGCGGCGTGTAGGCCTAGCGGATAGAGCTGTTGCAGGTCCCTGGCCACCAACGCCTCGCGATGCACCAGATTGCCCGCGCTGATGTTGCCCCCCATGAACCCGATCACAATTAGTTGGCCCGGCAATGCGGGAAGCCTCTGCGCCGTGGCACTCCGGCCCGTTTCGGTATCGCCCCCCAGCACCAGGCGGCCCGCCACCGCCACCGCTTCCGGCAGGCCTGCGCGTGCCACCGGCGGCGAGACCGGCGACGAGGCAAGACCCTCTTGCGGCGCGCCAATCGGCTGCGCGATCACCGGCGAACACAGCCCAAAGGCCAGTAGCAGGGCGGCGCATCCTGTTCTCTTGGCGCGCAACTCACATCTCATTTGCATCGGATTCTCCACGCGGAATCTCAGCAACGCTCGCTGCGATCAGCTCTGCTGCGGGGACACGCGTACCATTCCGTCGCGCACCGCGCCGCACATCCCCACCAAAGTAGTCCCGGCAGGCGCGCTAGGCTACCGCTTCGCGCAGGCTGCACTCGTCGCCTTACAGCAGACGTGTGCCACCACTTCAAGACTACGCTCAATTGTGCAGGCGGGTTGGGGATGCATTGCTCCGGCGTCGCAGTCCCATGACCCAAAAAACTCACTCCCCCACACGACCGTTGCGCTTCCCCGTCCCGCCTAGTTGACAAGAACCTTTGGCTGCGAAGCCTAGGCCACCATCGCCTCCCGCCGCGGAGATGCCTGGATGGTTCGCACCAGGTCCGCCACCGTCACCAGCGGCGAGTCGAGCAGGCCCGGTAGATAGCTCCGCCCGGTCTCCGCCAGCAACCCGCGGATCGTCTCCCTCAGGTCCTCGCTGTCCAGGCCGAGATCGCGATCCAGATCGTCGAGTGGCTCGATCGGAAAGGCCACCTTCTGCTGTTCCTGTAGGTACCGGTAGGTGGCGCGGGCGATCTCAGGATCAAATCCATATTCGGCCAGGTACTCCGCAAACGTCTCCTCGGTGCGCCCCGAGCGGTCGCGCGCCAGCGAAGAATGACGGCTTTTAGCCGATAAATACAGGACTGTAAAGCCAATGAGAATGCCGAGGCCGATCAGTAACAACGGCACGAATTGCTCACCAAGCCACTGCTGTACGGTAAACGGAGTAGGCATCACGAACGACCCAGGAACAAACATTCAGAGATTGCAACTCCACGCATTCATGGTAGATGCACGGGAATTGGAGTAGACATCACGTATAACCTGGGAAAAATCGTTCAGGGTCTGCAACTCTACGCATTCATGGCCGATGGTTGTGCTGAAGACGACTTCGCGCCCGGCAGACAATCCCCGGCCCGACAAACTTACTATGCAGATAAACTTACTATACTGAATTCTGCGCGGTTCGCAAGTGGAAAATCGCACAGCGTGCAATCCGGAATTGGATATTCTTCCCCAAAAAGAACATCCAACCGCTCTCGGAGGAAACCATCGCTTCCCTGTCTCCATCGCCGCTCTACCGAAGCGCCTCCGCGGTGCTGGAGCCGCTCGTCGTGGGATCAATCGCAGCCCCGCAAGCCTCCGCCACGCGCCTGCGCGACTCCTTCGGGCGGACCATCACCGACCTCCGCATCTCCATCACCGACCGCTGCAACTACCGCTGCGTCTACTGCCGCGCGGGCGTCGAAGGCGCGTCCTTCACCGAGCTTCCCATCGCCGACTATCTGCGCATGGTCCGGATCCTCGTCTCGCTTGGCATCGAGAAGGTGCGCCTCACCGGCGGCGAACCGCTGCTGCGCTCCGGCCTGGTCCAGATGGTCGCCGAACTGGCCCGCATGCGCACCGCATTCGCGGCCGACGGCGCCCGCCTCAGCACCAGCGAACCAGGCCGTCCGCTCGACATTGCGCTCACCACCAACGGCCATCTGCTGCAATCCCTCGCCGCGCCGCTTGCAGCTGCCGGGCTCAACCGCGTCACCGTCAGCATGGACGCGGTCGACCCCGAAACCTTCGCCCGCATCACCCGTGTCCCGCGCAGCTTCCAGCGCGTGCTGGCTGGCGTGCATGCCGCGCAGGCCGCCGGGCTCGGCCCGGTCAAGATCAACTGCGTCCTGCTGCGCGGATTCAACGACGCCCAGATCGAGCCCTTCGCCGAGTTCTCCCGCCGCCACGGCGTCGTCGTCCGCTTTATCGAGTTCATGCCGCTGGAAGAGCCATCCGCCGCCGAAGATGCGCGCAATTGGAGGCCCGAGACCGTGGTCCCGATGGATGAGATCGTCGCCCGCCTCAACGCATGGCGTCCCTCCCACGCCGTCCCCGCGGGCCTGCGAGAGCTGCCGCCGCGCGCTGCCAGCGAGACCGCCCGCCGCTTCACCTTCGCCGACGGCATCGGCGAAATCGGAATCATCGCGCCCGTCTCCCGCCCCTTTTGCGGACATTGCAGCCGCCTGCGCATCACCTCCGACGGATGCCTCCGCACCTGTCTCTTCTCCCAGTCCGACCACAACCTATACGGCCAGATGTTGCGTGGCGGAACCGATCAAGATCTTGCATCGTATATACAGCGTGTTGTACTGCGGAAGGAGGCCCGTCATCACATCGGCGAGCCGGGATTCGAAAAGCCTTCCAGAAATATGGTGCATATCGGCGGATAATCTGCTGCGGACCGCAGCGTTCCATCTTTGTTGTATTGCAGGATTGGTCCCCTCTGTATTCTGCTGATCTGAGGTCTGTGTTGAAGGAGAAACGCCAGTTCGAGGTCATCGAAAGCCGCCAGATGGACCATCTGGGCGTCTTCCACGAGGTCGCGCGCGCTCTCACCCAGACCCTCGAACTCGAAGAGATACTGCTCATCATCATGCGCAAGATGGCCCAGTTCTTCGGCCCCGAGCGCTGGTCCATGCTCATGGTCGACGAGGAGGCCCAGGACCTCTACTACGCCATCGCGGTCGGCGAGGACTCCCAAAGTCTGAAGGGACTGCGCGTGCCGCTTGGCGAGGGCGTCGCAGGATGGGTCGCCTCCACCGGCAATCCCCTGGTCGTCCCCGACGTCTCCCTCGACACCCGGTGGGACGCCTTCTCGCGCGCCCATCCCGAGCTCAGGATCCGCTCCATCGCCTGCATCCCCATCCGTTCCGGAGAGAAAACCCTCGGCGTCATCCAGCTCCTCAACACCAAGCTCGACCTGGAGAGCGAGTACTCCATCTCCTTCCTGCGCATCCTCTGCGACTACGCCGCCATCGCCATCCAGAATGCCCGCTCGGTCAAGCTCATCCACGAGCTCACCATCACCGACGACTGCACCGGCCTCTTCAACGCGCGCCACCTCTACACCCTGCTGGACGAGCAGATCGAGCTCGCCGCAACCATCCCCGAGACCCGCTTCAGCCTGCTCTTCGTCGACCTCGACCACTTCAAGCTGGTCAACGACACCCACGGCCACCTCATCGGCAGCCGCCTGTTGGCCGAGGTCGGCGGCCTCATGCGCCGCGCCCTAGGCCCCGCCAACTCCTGCTTCCGATACGGCGGCGACGAGTTCGTCGCCCTGCTCCCAGGCCTGGAAAAGCAGGCCGCCATCGACGCCACCATGAAGCTCTGGGAGCAGCTCCGCAAGGCCCGCTTCCTCACCGGCCAGGGCCTCTTCCTCGCCCTCGCCGGCAGCTTCGGCCTGGCCACCTTCCCCGAGGACGGAGCCAGCGTTCCCGCCATCATCCGCGCTGCCGACACCATGATGTACGAGGCCAAAACCACCCGCGACAACATCGCCGTCGCCGGCCTCGGCCTGCTCACCGGTGCCAAGCCGGCCGCACCCTCCGGCAAGACCGCAACCATGGCCGCCGGCGACCTCGAAGCCAAGCGGCGCTAGTTGAATCTCAACCGGCAACCTGTAACCTGCAACTGCCAACTACTCCGCCCCCCGCCGCTCCAGCGTCACTGGCCGCTTCGGCTCCGGCTTGATCGCGTCCCGGTTCTCCGGCGCCACCGGATGCACCCCGAAGTCCCACACCCCCAGGTTGATCTCGTTCTCCGAGACCACCTCCATCAGCGCGTACTCGCCGAAGTCCAGAGGCCGCTTCGGCGTCACCTTCATCCAGTGGCCTCCCGGCAGCACATCGCTCACCGTCTCGATCACGTCCTCCTGCTCCTTCACCCCACCGCCCAGCACTCCGATGTTGAAGCTGGCCAGCACCCGTGCGTCCGTGCGCACATCCGCCCGCACCATCACATACCCGCTCTCCGCCGGGCCGCCGCTGGAGTCCGTCTTCGCGACCGCTCCGGCCCTGTGCGTGTCCACCGTCAGCGGAGTCCCGCCCCGCATCACCCCCGAGTCGTCGCCCAGCCGCACATAGATCGCCGGCGTGTCCACATGCAGTTGCACCGCAGACTCCACGCCCTTCAACTGCTCGATCTGGTGCGAGGCCGAGCGCGGATTGATCGCCAGCTTCAATATATTGTGGCTCGTCGTGCGGTTCAGCTCGCCGTCCGACTGCACCAGCGGCACCAGCTCCGGCGCACCGTGAAAATAGTCCAGCGCCAGCACGCTGTCCTGCTCCGGCAGCCGCAGATCCGGCGCAATCTCCGGAGTCCACGCCGCGCGGTCCGCCTCCTCCTTCAGCAGTTCCGGATCGATCCCCGGAGCGGGGGCCACTGCCAATCCCTGCCCCGCATCGCTCTCCTTCTCCGCCGGATGCTGCCTCTCCCACCGGTGCGTCGCGTCCCAGTCCACCAGCTCCGCCGGAATCTCCTCCGTCGCATCGCGTTCCGCGCTGTAGTAACGCACCACGTTGCCATTCACCTGGTAGCTCATCACCACCTGATAGCTGCCGTCCTTCAAAATCAGCCGCGTGCGATGCGGCGCAGCCGTCGCAGCCTGCCCCGCACCCGCCGTCTGCGAAGACCCTGCCTGCTGCGTGGAGTTGGCCTGTTGCGCATTCGCCTGCCCCGCGCCCGCACCCGCCTGCGGACTCTGTGCATGCCCCACCCCCGCCACTCCCACCACTACAACCAGCGCCCAATCCCAGGCTGCGAATCGTCGTATCATCGCCGTCCCACCCCAACTCCAAAGTTTAGACGCATCTCGCCAGGACCCGCACCTCGAACCTCGTACCTTGTACCTCGAACCTAGTACCTTAAGTACAGATGCCCGTTCCCCTCTCGCAAAAAACCCGCATCGCCATCGCCTTCGCCTGCGTGTATCTCTGCTGGGGCTCGACCTACGGCGCCATTCTCATCGCCGGCCAGCACCTAGCGCCGCCACTGGTCGGCGCCATCCGCACGCTCTTTTCATTCGTGCTCATCGGCACCATCTGCCTGGTGCGCGGCGCCAGCCTGCGAGTCCCGCTGCGCACCGCTACGCAGCTTGCCCTGGTCGGCGTTCTCATCATGACCGCCAACAACGTCCTGCTCATCTGGGCCGAGACCAGGGTCGCCTCCGGATACGCCTCGCTGGTCGTCGCCACCATCCCCATCTTCATCGCGCTCTTCGAGACCGTCCTTCCCCACGGCGAGCGGCTCAACCTGCGCGGCTGGCTCGGCACCCTGCTCGGCGCCCTCGGAATGCTGGTCCTGCTCTGGCCCACTCTGCATCGCAGCGCCAACGGCGGCGCGGGCCAGCGCAGCCTCTTCGGCTTTGTACTGCTCATCGGCGCCGCGCTCTCCTTCGCCATCGGCTCCGTGCTCGCCCGCCGCTTCCGCTTCCGCGTCGACACCTTCGTCGCCACCGCATGGCAGATCGGCGCCGCCGGAGTCGTCAACCTCATCCTCGCCACCGCCGGAGGCTGCTTCCAGACTGCCCGCTGGACCACCAACGGACTCCTCGCCATCGCCTTCCTCGCCGTCTTCGGAACGGTGGTCGGCCTCTCCGCCTACACCTACCTTGTGCAGCACGTCGCCATCACCAAGGTCTCCACCTACGCCTTCGTCAATCCAGTCATCGCCGTACTCATCGGCGCGGCCCTCTTCCACGAGCGCCTCGCACCCGCCGAACTCGCCGGCACCGTCCTCATCGTCGCCGCCGTCGCCACCGTCATCCTCTCCCGCACCGGGATCGCCTCGCCCCCCTCCGATCCCATGCAGGAACTCCCCATCGAGGAGTGACCCGCCTCTAGCCCTCGAACCTCGCACCTCGAACCTCAGCTTACTTCCGCTTCCACCGCACCCCGTCCTTCGAGTCCTCGATCACCACGCCCTTCGCCAGCAGCTCTGCTCGGATCGCGTCCGCCCGCGCAAAGTTTCGTGTCTTCTTGGCCTCGGTCCGCTCCGCCACCAGAGCCTCAATAGCCTCATCCGAAAGCGCCAGCTTCGCCACCAACTCCGGAGCAGCCTCGCTAATCCGCCCCTCCGCCTCGGCCCACTTCAGCGCCGCCCGTGTCCGCTCCTCGTCCCGGTCCTCCAGCACCGCGAAGACTTCATCAAAGAGCGCCAGCACGCGCAGCACCTCCGCCGCATTCTCCTCGCCCAGCGTCCCAGCGTCCGCCGCCGAGTTCGCCGCCCGCACCATCTCCGATATCGCCGCCGCAGCCTCGGCCGTATTCAGATCGTTGGCCAGCGCCGCAGTAAACTCACTCGCCGACTTCGCCGTCGCCGCCGTCACCGCCGCGTCCACCACCCCCACCGCAAACCCGCCGCGCAGCATCCGCTCGTGGAACGTCCGCAGCCGCTCGATCGCATTCGTCGCCCCGGCGAGCCCCTCGAACGTAAAGTTCATCTGATGGCGATACGGCACGCTCAGCAGCAGGTACCGGATCGCCGACGCCTTGTGTTCCTTCAGCAGCAGGTCGCGCAGGGTATAAAAGTTCCCCAGCGACTTCGACATCTTCTTCCCCTCCACCAGCAGGAAGCGCACATGCATCCAGTGCCGCGCAAACGTCCGCCCACTCGCCGCCTCCGACTGCGCAATCTCGTTCTCGTGGTGGGGGAACATCAAATCTTCGCCGCCCGCGTGCAGGTCGAAGCTCTCGCCCAGAATCGCCGTCGCCATCGCCGAGCACTCAATGTGCCATCCCGGCCGTCCCGCGCCCAGCGCCGTCTGCCAGCTCGGCTCGGGCTGGCCATCGGCCCCGGCGGTCTTCGCCGCCTTCCACAGCGCAAAGTCCCGCGCCGCGTCCTTCTCGTACTCGTCCGCGTCCACCCGCGCGCCGTCCTCCATCCCCTCCAAATCTTTCTTCGACAGCTTCCCATACTCCGCGAACCGCGCAATCCGGAAGTACCAGCTCCCATCCTCCGTCTGGTACGCAATGTCTTTCGCCGCCAACTGCTCGATCAGCGTCACCATCTCCGCAATGTGCTCGGTCGCGCGCGGCGTGTGCTCCGGCCGCTCGATCCCCAGCGCCTCCATGTCCTCAAAGAACGCCCTCTCAAATCGCGCCGTGTACTCGCCGATCGGCATTCCCGCAGCCAGCGCGTTGCGGATGATCTTGTCGTCCACGTCCGTCACGTTCATCACATGCTCCACTGCCATCCCCTGCTGGCGCAGAAACCGCCGCAACACGTCCACATGCAGAAACGTCCTGAAGTTCCCAATATGCCCGTAGTCGTAGATCGTCGGCCCGCAGGCATACATCCGCAGCGCCGGCGCGCCCACCGGCTCCAGCCGCTCCACCCTCCCACTCAATGTATTGAACAGTTCCAACGCCGCCACAGCACTCACCGCCGCATCCGGCGCGCATATAAGAACGCCCCGTGCAGTCCACACTTCTGTCTCAATTGCTTCTCTAAGATTCTACATTCCGTCACTCTCGAACCTCGAACCTAGTAACTCGAACCCAGCCTCAACCCCGGCTCCGCCACCAATCCCTCGCGCGCAAACTCCCCGGCACAAAACTTCCCCCACGCCGCCGCCGCAATCATCGCCGCATTGTCGGTCGACATCGCCAGCGTCGGGAACGCCACCCGCAGCCCGAGCCGCGCCGCCTCCTCGGCGAACCGCTGCCTTAGCTCGCTGTTCGCCGACACCCCGCCCGACACCACAATCCCCCGCGCGCCCAGCGCCTCCGCTGCCGCAAACGTCTGCCGCATCAAATTCCCCACCACCGCGTATTGAAAGCTCGCAATCAAATCCAGCGTCTGCTGCTCGAAGACCTCCGGCAGCTCCCTCACTGCGTCCGCCGGTCTCATCGCAGGATTCGCCTTCAGCGCCTCCGCCAGCGCCCGCCGCCGCGCCTCCACGCCCGCTGCCATCCCATGCCCCTGGATATACCGCAGCACCGCCGTCTTGATCCCGCTGAATGAAAAATCAAAGCTGACATCCGAATCGGGTGCCCCATCCAAGCTCTGCTTGGGTGGGATCGGGTGCCCCATATCTCGATTTTGAGATGTGGGTTTCCGCGCCTTAATCTGCTGAAACCGAAACTCCACCGCCCGCGGATTTCCCTCCTTCGCCAGCGCATCCATCCACGGCCCTCCGGGATACCCCAACCCAAGCAGCTTGGCCACCTTGTCGAACGCCTCGCCCGCCGCATCGTCCACCGTCCGCCCCACATTCCTGTAGTGCCACATCACTGGGTGCCCCACATCTCGATTTTGAGATGTGGGTTCCTCCGCCAGATAAAGATGCGTGTGCCCCCCACTCACCACCAGCGCCAGCATCGGCATCTCCATCTCTCCGAAAACGCCCGGGTGCCCCATCCTTCCAGCGCCTTCTGCGGGAAGGGTGGGAGGAACACGGTTCATCCCCATCACCACCGCATGGATGTGCCCCTCTAAATGGTTCACCGCGATCAGCGGTTTCCCCACTCCAAGCGCCAGCGCCTTGGCGTAAGTAATCCCCACCAGCAGCGCGCCAGCCAGCCCCGGCCCCTCGGTCACCGCGATCGCATCCAGCTCCGCGAACCCCGCCCCCGCCTCAGCCATCGCCGCCCGCACCACCGGCACGATATTGCGCAAGTGTTCGCGGCTCGCCAGCTCCGGCACCACCCCCCCGTACTTCGCGTGCAGCGCCATCTGCGACGCCACCACGTTCGCCAGCACCTCGCCGCCCGCGCGCACCACCGCCGCCGCCGTCTCGTCGCACGAGCTCTCAATCCCCAAAATCAACCCGCTGCTTCTCCGCATTGCTCTCGCGCTCGCCGCCTGCATCTCTCTATCATAAGGACATGCCGGGCGATCTCCCCTCCAACCCGCACTATCTCGCCGCCGCTGCCATCGCCGCGCATCTGCGTGCGCACGGCCACGCCGCCTTCTTCGCCGGCGGATGCGTGCGCGATCTCCTGCTCGGCCTCGCGCCCAAGGACTTCGACGTCGCCACCTCCGCCACCCCCGATCAGATCGTCGCCCTCTTCCCCAAGACCTTCACCGTCGGCGCGCACTTCGGCGTCGTCCTCGTCTGCAATGAGATCGACGACGCCGAGATCGCCACCGAATCCGGGGCCCCCGGCGAGCGGTCTCGGCTCGCTGGGGTGGTCGAGGTCGCCACCTTCCGCTCGGACGGAGCCTACTCCGACGGCCGCCGTCCTGATGCGGTGCGTTACACCACCGACCCCTGCGAAGACGTCCTCCGCCGCGACTTCACCATCAACGGAATGCTCATCGATCCCCTCGCATTCGACTCCACCGGCGACCCCGCCTGCGCCACGCTCGACTTCGTCCACGGTCGCCAGGACCTCGCCGCCCGCACCATTCGCGCCATCGGCGACCCCTCCCTGCGCTTCACCGAGGACAAGCTGCGCATGATGCGCGCCGTCCGATTCGCCGCCCGCCTCGACTTCCAGATCGACCCCGCAACCACCGCCGCCATCCGCCGCCACGCCGCCGAAATCCATCAAGTCAGCGCCGAGCGCGTACGCGACGAGCTCACCCGCATCCTCACCGAGGGCGGCGCGCGCCGCGGCTTTGAGCTACTCTTCGATCTCGGCCTCCTCGCCGAAGTCCTGCCCGAAGCCGTTCGCCTACGCGGCGTAGCCCAGCCGCCCGAGTTCCACCCCGAGGGCGATGTCTGGATCCATACCATGCTCATGCTCGCGCAGCTTCCCGCTGGATCTAGCTCAAACTTAGCCTGGGCCGCGCTGCTACACGACATCGGCAAGCCCGCCACCTACCAGCCGCCCAACCCTGCAACCCCCGGCAGTCGCATCCATTTCTACGGCCACGTCGAGGCCGGCCTCCGCATCAGTGAGACCATCCTCACCCGCCTGCGCTTCTCGGGCGACGACACCGCTCAAATCCTCTCCCTCGTCGCCAACCACATGCGATTCGGCGATGTCCTCCAGATGAAGCAGTCCACCCTCAAGCGCTTCCTACGTCTTCCGCGATTCGACGAGCACCTCGCCCTGCACCGCCTCGACGCCCTCTCCGCGCACGGCGACCTCACCTGCTACGACTTTGCCCGCGCCCAATTCGAAGCCGAACCCGCACCCGATCTCCGCCCCGCGCCGCTGCTCACCGGCCGCGACCTCATCGCCGCCGGCTATCGTCCCTCCCCGCAGTTCAAACCCATGCTCGCCCTCGCCGAGGACGCCCAGCTCGAAGGCGCCATTACCACCCCGGAGCAGGCCCTCGCCCTGGTCCAGGCAAGCTTTCCGCGACCCTCGCCCAATCCCAACCCGCGCAATTAAGTCCTGCGTTGAAAGGGACGGGCTTTAGCCCGTCCGCAATAACCGCAATTTCAAAGGGGCTTTCGCCCCCGAGGGAATATTTGAAGATAGAGCAACTCCGCCCGTCCCACTCTGCTCACCGCTCGAACACAACATTATGCCGTCGCAGCCACCAGCATGCCCCGCTCCCCACCTGGGGAAAAATCGACCTGCTGCAACTCACATCCGCCGTCCCACCCCAGTCGTACTCTTCCTTGTTGTTCTTCAGCGGCATCACCACGATGCTGCTCACCACCACCGACCCCATCCCGCCGCCTCGAGCCACGCGCACCCGCCACACCGCCCAGTCCCCCACATAGAGGACCGCCAGCGCCACCATCAGTCCTGCCGCCGTCCTGCCCAGAATCCGTTTCACACGCCCTTCAGCTCTCGTTCGGCCCACAACCAGTCCTGCTGGTCCGCACCATTCTTCCCGCCGCGCTCCACAAAGTAGCGATGCGCCAGCCGCGCAATCTCTTCGTGCGTTGGCGTCTTTGCGGCCGCAGGTTTGCCAACCGTCGCCTTCTTCGCCGCCGTCTGCTTGGCCGAAGCCGCGCTCGTCCCGGGTTTCGCTGGAGCCTTTGCCTTCTTCACTTTCTCAGCCATACAAATCCTCCTTCGCGTTAAATCCCGCCCACTTTGCGGGGCCATCTTTTCCAGAATACTGGATTCTGTCAACTAAGATGCGCCTCGCGAGCGAAAGAGTGCCTCACCGCTAACTCCATAGCGGATGTTGTGGTCTGCATATTCTCCATCTGCAGCAGGTTGCGCTGCCCATGCTGTAATTTGGTCCTATGATTGCGGCCGGGTCCCAAGATATTTGTGAACGATTTTGGCCGCCTCAGGCACCTTGACCGTGGATTCCGAAATCTCCGGCCCGCGGCTCTTCTCTCGTTCGTCCTTCTCCCGCCTCGGCGCTGGCCGGTCGTCCTCCGTGAAGGCGACGGGCTTCTCATTTTCGTAGCCTGAGAGGCTCTGCAGCAGTTGTGCATTCACCTCGTCCGCAATGGCCATCAAGGTCTCGCACAACTGGCCGATGCCGATCCGGTCCAGATTGTTCTGCATCGCCTGGAAGAGCGCAACCTGCAGCGCCCGAGCCTCCTCCACCAGCACCGGAGAACTGAACCCCTGCCGCCGCCGCCGCGCGCCGTGCTGCAGCGCGGCCATGGAGAACAGCGTCATCGATCCCAGAGGCTGCGGACAGCGCAGGCGATAGATGATCTCGTGCAGCGCGTCGGGCAGATACTCGCTCTGCTCCTCCTCCGTGATTGGCACCGCCTTTAGCCCGCCTGTCTCCTGCATCTTTTGCAGCCACGCCTGTGTGATCCAGGCGGTCTCGCGTTCCAGCACGGTTGCGGCCGCCTCCACCCTCAGGCTGCGCGGCGACGGCTCCTCATGGGCCAGCCGCTGGCGGATGATCTGAATGATGGAACCGGCGCTCACCGGTTTCAGGACGATCTCGTCCACCTGTCGCAGGATGGCAGCCGTGGCCTTCGTCATGTCGGGTTTGGCGCTCAGCAGCAGGGTCACGGCCTCTGGGTTGGCGTGGCGCATCGCGCTCACCACCGTCAGGCCGTCCCCTTCATTCGGCATGTGCAGGTCGCTCAGCAGCACATCGAAGCTCGCGCTTGTGATGTGTTGCAGCGCCTCAACCACGCTGGACGCGGTCGTGACTTCGAATTCATGCGCCTCGAGAACGATCCCCAGTCCGGATAGGACCGATTCGTCGTCGTCGACGAGCAGAAGTCTTGCGGGTGCCAAGGAGAAACCCCTTGTGCGGGTTGCACACAGATTTAAGCCCCAAAAGCAGGCGGTGAAACAGGAGAAAAAAGAATTGCAATTACAAACGAGTTGCTTGAACCCCACCCTACAGATACAGACGTATCTTGTAGTTTAGACCGCTTGTAGGCATCAAAGGGTGTCTAAATAGTAACCAATTGTTATCTAAATGGTAAGTAGCGTTGAATCATTGACAACCGCCCCCACGCAGATTATTTGCATCGTTTTGAAGCCTTATGGCATCCGCCAAATCTGCCGTCGCTTCGTCCTGCATGGGCGCGCATCAGCCGCCCCGCCCGGCCCATCCGTCAGAAAAGATCGCCCCGCCCCATGCTAGACTCGAAGTCTTCCGCCGTCCGCGCCTTCGCCGCCGTAGCTGCGCGCAAACAGTGGAAGCCATCGGGAGGCCTCTCCATGCATCCGGATCTCGCCAAGCTCGTCGTCCTGCAATCGCATGACATCGAGGCCAGGCGTCTGCGCGACCAGATCTCCGCGCTTCCCCGGCAGCTCGCCGCGCTCCAAGCCAGGGCCTCCGCCACCGTGACCCAGCGCACCGCCGTGCTCGACCTCATCGCCAGGGAAGACGCGCTGCGCCGCCGCCAGGAGTCCGAGATCGCCGACCTGCGCCAGAAGCTCGCGCGCACCCAGAAGAAGATCGACATCTCCACCACCTCCGTCCAGGTCACCGCACTGGAACACGAGGCCGCCTTCGCCCGCGCCCAGATCAATCGCCTGGAAGACGCCGAACTGGAGAGCATGGAACGCGGCGAAGCGCTCGATGCCCAGCGCGCCCTCGCCGAAGCCGCCGTCGCAGACTCCGCCCTTGCGCTCGAGCAGGAGCGCGCCCGCACCAACGAGCTCCTCGCCCGCCACCGCGCCGCCCTCGCCGTACTCGATGGCAAGCGCGAGGCCCTGCGCACAGAGATCGCCCAAAGCCCCACAGGCGAAGACTCCCTCTCCATCTACGACCGCATCAGTCGCTCCAAGGGCGATGCCGTCTCCCAGGCCCTCAACCAGAGGTGCTCCGCATGCCAGATGATGGTCCGCCCGCAGCGCTGGAACGACCTGCGCGACAACACCCCCGGCTCCCCCTCCAGCCAGACCCTGATGACCTGCGAGAACTGCGGCCACCTCCTCTACTACGACCCCGCCCGCGACTCGCCCCAGCCCGCCGCAGCCGAATCCATCCCCGCCCAATCGTTGTCATCCTGAGCGGAGTTTGGCGCTCTTGCGCCAAACGCAGTCGAAGGACCCCTGTATCTGTCTTTCAACCTCGAACCTCGCACCTCGAACCTATTGCCGATAATGGAACCATGAGCATCCCTCTCAAACGCATCTGCGTTGACATGGACGAGGTCATCGCCGACACCGTCGCCGAGCACCTCGTCCGCTACAACCGCGACTACAGCGACAACCTCACCAAGACCGACCTGCGCGGTAAGTGGATATGGGACGTCGTCGCCATCGACCGCCATCCCCGCCTCGACGAGTACCTCCGCTCCGACGACTTCTTCGACGTCCTCGATGTCATGCCCGACGCGCCCCGCGTCCTCCGCCGCCTCCTGCAGCACTTCGAGGTCTTCATCGCCTCCGCCGCCATGGAGGTCCCAACCTCCTTCAACGCCAAGTACCGCTGGCTGGAGCGCCACTTCCCCACCATCCCCGCCACCCACATCGTCTTCTGCGGAGACAAATCCATCCTCCGCGCCGACTACCTCATCGACGACAACCCCCGCCAGCTCCGCCGCTTCTCCGGCGCCGGAATCCTCTACGACGCGCCCCACAACGCCGCCGTCACCGGCTTCCCCCGCGTCCACAACTGGCTCGAAATCGAGTCCCTCTTCCTCAGCGAATAATAATTTCCGCCGCGCACCCCGTCTCCAAACCGTCATTCTGGCCACAGGCCAGAATCTCCGTCTCCCCCTTCACGCGCGATACACTCGAATCGTGACACGAACCACCGCAGCCAGCCACAGGAGAGCGCAGACGAGCGTGAAGATCGGTCCGCCAAACCTCGCCGCATGACCCTCCCGCGCATCCACATCGGGCGGCCGCAGCGTCTTGCCGCGCTTCTTCTGCTGGCCTTACTCGCCCAGTGTCTTCGGGTCGTTAGCCACCAGGAGATATCCACCGCCGACTACCGCTTCGCCCGCTGCGGCCGCGAGATGTGGGAGCGTCCCTCGCCGCTCGAGGGCTACTTCACCACCTGCGGAAACCTCCACGGCGACGGCACATTCGCCTATCGCGCCGCCGGCCTTCCCCTCACCCTCCAGCGCCTCATGCTGCTCGCCACGGACCACCTACGCGCGCCGGTCAATCGCCTCTACCCCGACGGCTCGCTCAACGGTTCCACCTGGGAGTCGCGCCATCAACTGAAGTTCGTCGTCGTTCTCATCCATCTGCCCTTTGTGCTCTTCGCCCTTTGGCTGGGCGGAGGCCTGTGGTGGGTCACGCGCCGTCTCTACGGCAACGAGGGCGGTTTCTTCGCGCTCGGCCTCTACTGCTTCTGTCCCGCTGTCGTCCGCATGGCGGTCGTGCCCAATAACGACGTCCTCGCCATGTGGGGACTTTACGGCCTCATCTACACCGCCATCGGCGTCGCCCACGCCATGCAGGGGCCGCGCCGCAAGTGGCGTCCGCGCATCGCGCTGCTCACCATCGCGCTCGGCCTCACCGCCGCCGCACATCTTCTGGCCGCAATCTTCGGCTTCATCGCCGCGCTGGTCTTCATGCTCTACCTCGCCGAACGCCGCCGCGGCTACGTCATTCAGGTTCTTCTCATCTCCGCCATCGGCGCGCTTGTCATTCTCTTCGCGTTCTATGGATTCCGCCCGGCCGCCTTCAGCTACGTCTTCACCGGAGGCGCGGCCCGCTTCTGTTTCTCGCTCTCAGGCGTTCGCAGTTTTGTTGTAGATTGCGGCTTCGCCGGCAGCCTGGCGAACTTCCCCATCCTCACCGCGTTCGCCGTTGCCACGCTTCTTTATTGCGCTGTGCGCCGCAGCCGATACTTTGGCAACACCACGCCGCTTCTGGTTGTGCTCGCGCTCGCGCCGCTCATCACCACCCAGACCGTCAGCGCGCCGTGGCTCTGGGCGCTGCCGTTCTTCTTCACCTTCATCGGCGGGGTCTTCGCCGACGCGCTGGAAACCCGCTTCCGCAAGCTCTTCCTCCTGCTCGCCGGCGCTATTCTCGTCGCGCAGGCAACCGCCTGCCTCGCCGCCCTCCCACTCATTGCGCGCTAGCTCCGCTAGTTTCTAGCGGAATATAATTTCACTGTTCGCCGGACCACTTCAGCGCAGCCTGCTGCTCGGCGTACGGCTTCATCCGGTACTCCGCCGGCGGCTCGCCTCCCGCCAGATAGCGCACAAAGTAGTCCCATCGCCGCCGCGTCACATACGGCGTCGCCGCGCCGTAGTCGTGCGCCGCGTTCGGCACCAGCAGCAGGTCGAAGTCCTTGTTGGCCTTGATCAGCGCATCCACCACCAGCAGCGTGTTGTTCGGCGGAACGTTGTCGTCCATCGTCCCGTGGACCAGCAGCAGCCGCCCCTTCAGGTTCTTGGCGAAGTTCTCATTCGCCTGGCTGTCGTAGTTCGTCGTCCCGTCCGAGTTGGCCTTCAGCAGTCCGATCCACTTCTCCGCCCAGTCGTCCTCGTACTCGCGGTTGTCGTGGTTACCGCTCTCGCTCACGCCGACTTTGAAGAACTCCGGCGCATGGAACATCGCCGCCGCCGCCGCGCCGCCGCCGGAATGCCCATAGATACCCATTCGCTCGCCGTCCATCCACGCGTACTTCGCCGCCAGTTGCTTAATCCCGGCCACTTGGTCGGGAATCGTATTGTCCGCCATGTCGCCGTATAGCGCGTCGTGGAAGCTCTTCGACCGCCCCGGCGTTCCCATGCCGTCGATGCACACCACCACGAAGCCCAGCTCCGCCAGCGACTGCATGTCCTTGTGCGCCGCCGTGAAACTGCGGCTGCCGCATGATCCCGTCTGCGGCCCAGGATAGATGTGGTCAATCACCGGATACTTCTTCGTCACGTCGAAGTTGGTCGGCTTAAACAGGAACCCATACAGGTCCGTCTTGCCGTCGCGCGCCTTCACCGTAATCGGCGTCAGCAGCTTCATCCCCGTGCCGTCGAAGTTCACGCGATAGAGCGCCGCAAAGTATGGATCGAGCCTCGCCTCTTTCCCCACCGCCAGAAAAAAATCACCCGCGCCTTCTCATCCACGCGCAGCACCTGGGTCACATCGCCCTCGCCGTGCGTGATCTGGTTCTTCAGCCTGCCCGTTGTCAGGTCGTAGAGAAACATCTGTCCCCAGTTGTCGCGCTCACTGAACCACAGCGCTACATTCGATCCCCACAAAACCCGCCAGTTCACCGTGCCTTTCCCGCTGTCCAGGGTGTCTGCGCTCTCGAAGTACGTCGCAACCCTCTCGCTCAACACATCGCGAACCTCTCCAGTGGCAGCGTCGGCCACGCGCAGCCACTCCTGCTTGTGGTCGCGCGAGGTCGAGACAAAGGCCAGGTGCATCCCGTCCTCGCTCCACTGTACGTCGTCCCAGCCGCGCCCTCCGGCGCAGCTCACGTCGTCGCACAGGCTGGAGCGATGCGCGTCTGGCGGCATCTTCAGCCGCACCACCGTGCGCGCGTCCACATCCACAATCACCCGCTCCATCGCCGCCACGTCCTTGTCTCCGGCCAGCGGATAGCGCCACATCTCGACTGCCGGATGTCCCACCGCCATCGAGACCAGAGTCATCGTCCCCACCCTGCGCTGGTCCAGTTGAAACGTCGCAATCTTCTTCGAGTCCGCAGACCACGCCAGAATCGGCCTGTCGCTGTGCGTCCATCCCGCGTTGTCCGTCGCGTAGCCGAACTCCGCCACGCCGTCCGTGGTCAACTGCGTCTCCCGTCCGCTCGCCACCTCTCGCACCCACAGGTTGTTCTCGCGGATGAACGCCGCCCTCTTGCCATCGGGCGAGAGGTCGTAGGCCACGTCCGCGCCGTGCCCATATAAATCACCGGCCTCCTTACAGGTCACGGCAGCTACAAGCTCGCAGCGCACCCGTTGCCGCCCCATCGTCAGCAGCACGGCCTGGTCCTCATCCTCCAGAGTGAACTCGTCGATCGGCAGATGCCCCGCGTCCACCGGAGAGATCAAAGAGAGTGTCAGCTTGCCAGACTTGATCGCCGCGTTCAGCGCCGCCGCAACCTTGCCGTGATCGAACACCGGCGCCTTCGTCCGCTTCGCCGAATCGACCAGCATGAAGGTCGCGCCATCCGGCCCTGCATCGCGATACCAGAAGCGCCCATCGCCCAGCCACGTTGCATGCTCCACTGCGTGGTACACCAGCGGCTCCACGTTGTAGTCCTGGAAGCTCTCTGCCCGCGCGTAGTCCGCCGCGCTATACACCCTGCCCGCCTGCGCCTCGCACCTTGGCACTCCGCAGCACAGAACCACCATCGCCGCCCGTGTTAGGACCTGTCGAATCACTCGCTTCAACTGACAGGATCGCACATGTCCCGCCGGGTGCCGGGTGCGGGTGCCCCAAGTCTCGCTTCTGAGACCTGGGTTCTTAGGACTTGTCGTTGCTTCTGCCTTTCGGAGGGAGCAGGGGGCTTCAGAAGCTGCTGAAAAACTGACGTTTTTGTCTTTCGGAGGGAGCAGGGGGCTTCAGCCCCCTGAATCAGCCCCATCGGATCATGGGGCTTTAGCCCTGGGCCTTCTGCAAAAAGCGGCAAGCAACCCATTTTTGCAGCTTGTTTAGCCGCTGAGGTCTCGCTTTACTTTGCAGTCGCAGGCTTCGTCACAGGCGGTGTCGCCCTCCTCGCCGGAGTCTCTGCCTTTACCTTCGCCTCCAGCTCGTCAATGGTCGAATAGAGGTACTGGATGTCCGTCACATGCACCCATTCCTTCTGTGTGCATACCACAATCGACGGCGTGTACTCCACTCCCAGCTTCTCCCCCAGCGTCCTGTCCGCCTCCACTTCCTTCTTGAGCTGCCCTGTTGGGTCGACCACGAACGGCACGTTGAACCCATGCGACCGGAAGTACTTCTGCGTGAAGTTCACCATGTCGTCCGTGCTGGCGATGCCGGTCTGCGCCGCAAACACCGCGCCGCGATACTCGTCCGCCGCCTTGGCCGACACCTTGTCCTGCAGATAGCGCGCCCACACCGCGCAGTCGAAGCTCCAGATGTGTTGTCGCAGGGGGAAGTCCTTGTAGACCAGCGGAATGTTGTAGTGCGCCATCGCGGCATGAACGATTGGGTACGCGTGCGCGCACGCCGGACACTCCATGTCCGCCAGCTCGTAGATTGCGATCTTCGCACCCGCCGGCGGCTTCAGCATTGAAGTGTCTTTGTACAGCTCTAACGTCGGTTGGTCATTTGGCTTCGGCACGTATCGCTGCGCCGTCACCGGTGCGGCGGCAAACAGCAGAGTCATCGCAACGACAGCGGCGATAACCACGGAACGTAGGCGGATCATCTCAGTCATGCGCTTTAATCCTCGTATCCATCCTATCGCAATCCCGCGCCGCGCAGGCCGCGCTCCTTACGCCGTACTCCGCGTATACCCGTACAATGAGAGAGCCTGCGGCTGCCCGCGGCACGGAGACTTGCAATGAGCATCACCGAGAAGATCGGCGCCGACATCATCGCCGCCATGAAGGCCCACCAGGAACACCGCCTCACTACCCTGCGCATGGTCAAGTCCGCCCTGCGCTCCAAAGAGATCGACAAGCGCCAGCCCCTCACCGACGCCGAGCAGATCCAGGTCCTCACCACGCTCATCAAGCAGCGCCGCGACTCGGTCGAGAGCTTCACCAAGGGCAACCGTCCCGAGCTCGCCGCCAGGGAGCAGGCCGAGATCGACATGATCGAGGACTACATGCCCCAGGCCGCCAGCGAAGACGAACTCCGCGCCATCGTCCAGGCAGCCGTCGCCCAACTCGCTGCAAGCTCCAGCGCCAAACCCGGCCCCCGAGACATGGGCGCAGTCATGAAGCACGCGCAACAGCAGGTCCTCGCCACCGGCCTGCGCGCCGACGGCAAGCTCGTCGCCGAACTCGTCAAAGCCGAGCTGGCAAAATAAAAATTCAGACCGCAACCATCCACGCACTTTGCCGTTGCCTGGCAAGGGCCAAAGGCCCGTCCTATATTTAGCCTAGGGCGAAGCCCTAGGTTCGGTGAGGCGCTCCATTACAATTGACCCATGATCCTCAAGACGCGTCTCTTCACCCCCGGCCCAACGCCTCTGCTTCCTGCCGCCCAGTTCGCCATGGCAGCGGCCGATGTTCACCACCGCACCCCCGAGTTCCGTGCTCTCTACACGCGCGTGCTCGCGCAACTGAAGGACTTCGTCGGCACCGCCAACGACGTCATCGTCCTCTCCAGCTCGGGAACCGGTGCAATGGAAGCCTCCGTCTCCAATCTCACCTCGCCCGGCGACCGCGTGCTGGTCCTCAGCGCCGGCAAGTTCGGCGAGCGATGGGCCGGCCTCGCCAAGGCCTTCGGCTGCGAGGTCGATCTCGTCTCCGCGCCCTACGGCGAGACCTTCTCGCTCGACGCCGTCAAGGCCGCGCTGCGGCTCGAAACCCGCGCCGTCTTCATGCAGGCCACCGAATCCTCCACCGGCGCGCGCCATTGCCTCGACGGCGTCGCCAAGCTGCTGAAGGAGGCCAACTCCGAGGCCCTGCTCGTCGTCGACGCCATCACCGGTCTCGGCACCACCCACATCGACATGGATCGCCTCGGCATCGACGTTCTCATCGGCGGCTCGCAGAAGGCCCTCATGATCCCGCCCGGCCTCAGCTATCTTGCCGTCAGCCAGCGCGCCTGGGACCGCATGGAGTCCAGTTACAACCCCCGCTACTACTTCGACCTGCGCAAGGAGCGCAAGAACTCCAAGCTCGGCGAAAGCGCGTACACACCTGCAATCGCGCTCATCGCCGCCCTCGGCGCATCGTTGGACTACATCGCCCGCCAGGCCGCCACGCCCGAGAACCCCGCCGGTGACCTCGTCGCCGGGCGCAAGAAGCTCATCGAGAACGCCGAGACCATCGCCGCCATGACCCGCGCCGCCGTCGCCGCGCTGGGCATGAAGCTCTTCTCGCCTGACTGCCCCGCCGCCGCCACCACCGCTGTCCTCGCTCCAGAGGGCGTCGACTCCAGCGTCGTCGTCAAGGAGCTCAAGTCGCGCTTCGGCGCCATCGTAGCCAACGGCCAGGGCGAGATGAAGGGAAAGATCTTCCGCATCGCCCACCTCGGTTTCTTCGATTACATGGACTCCATCGCGATCATCGGCGCCCTCGAGCAGGTCGTCGCAAAGTCCTTCCCCTCGCCCACCTTTGCCTTCGGCAACGGCCTCATCGCCGCCCAGAAGCTCTTCGCCGAGCGCTCCCCCACCGCCGCCGAAGACGCCTGTCGCAGCAAGCACAAGTAGACCGGGTGCCCCATCTTCGCGACGGCTTCATCGTCGCTAAGGTGGGTCGAACTGAACTGGGTGCCCCATCCTTTCACGGTCTTATCGTGAAAGGGTGGGTTATCGTTCGCGGCAGCGAACGGCCGTCTTCCTCGCCCCCCCAACAAAACTAGCATCCTGAGCGCAGCGAAGAAACCCCGCATTTGCCCTAGTCCTTGCTTCTGGGTACGCCAAGCCTGGTAGCCCAAAGCTTTAGCCTTGGGTCTCCTTGGCTTTCTCAAACCGCACAAAAGTAAAGGGCTTCAGCCCCTGGGGCATGCCCTTGCTGTTGTCTGTTCTTCACTCACAACTCACAACTGTTTTTCCTGTCAAGCCCCTCAACCCTCCAAAATCCCCCTAACCCCCATCCCACCAACCACTTCCCCACGAATAATAGTTGGCATAACAGTTCCCCCCAATCCCGTATAATAGAAGTAGAGTTAAAAAAATGAAGGGCCGCAAGCCGTCCACCACATATGGATGCCGCTTGCGGCCCTGGGTTTTTAATCCGAAAGATAGTCGGAAAAGGACAGGGCCAATGAACGCGAAAGAATTGAAAATTCCCATCTGCCGTCACATCCGGATCAGCGGTCGCCGCTGCCAGTCGCCCACAGTCACCGGCTCCCTCTTCTGCTTCTTCCACCGGTCCCTCCGCCACGGCCACGATGCCGCTTCTACGGCCAAAATCGGCCCCTTGCGCCCCGAAACCGTGCAATATCTGCTGGAGAACGGCCAGAATCCCTCCCAGTTCGCCCACTCCACCGCCCTCAACCTCCCGCCGCTCGAAGACGCCGAAGCGATCCAGCTCTCCATCTCCCTGCTCTTCGCGGCCATCGCCGCCGGCCAGATCGATCCCATCCTCGCCCGCAACCTCCTCTACGCCCTCCAGATCGCCAGTTGCAATCTCCGCGTCCTCTCTTCCGGCTCCAAGCCCGGAGACGACTTCTCCACCCTGGCACGTCGCGTCGTCCGCACCCGCAACGGCCAAACTCTCGCCGCGCGCGGCGACCGCAACGGCGTCCCTCCTGAAGCCGAAAGCCGCGAATCTCGCTTTGCAGAGATGCTCAACGACCTTCTCCATCCCAAAGACACTGCCCCAGACGCCACACCCCAAACCGAATGAAGACTGTATTTGCAACACAAATCGAATCAATTTTTTACATGTAACCAAAATAGAATAAATACCTTAGGGAGGCAAGAACATACCTGACGCACCATAGCGGTGGTCGGTAAAAAACTTGCTCCTCTATCGGAAAGCAAAGGGTTTTTCCGATGGAAAACGTAGGAATTTTAGGTAACAATGTAGTTGACGTGGAAGAGGATGAGCCTTGCGAGTTCACCCTCGACGATTGGTTTGATCTGTTTTTCCCCCTCTATCTGGAAGTCAATGGGTATATGTGCATGGTGTTCCAGACTTTTTTAGACGATAGCGGGGATAAGGCTAAAAAGCTGATGGTATCGGCTGGTTTCTGCGCAAACCGTGAAGTGTGGGCTGATTTCCGAAAGGATTGGAGCGCCACTCTGTTACGACACGGCCTCGACTACTTCAAGAGCAGCGAGTGCAATCATGTAGATGGGCAATTCCGGCAGTTTCGGAAGGGCGAACACTCGCAGCCGAACGAGAGAGAGCAAGCAAAAGCCATACGCGAAGATTTCCTCGCCGTAGTAGCGCGGCATCGCGGGATTGTAGGAGTGGGGGTTGCGGTGGAGATGGAGCCCTATGCGCGGTTAGCTCAACTCCCAGAGGCCAATGAGATACTTCCACAAGACCCGTATAAAGCTGCCCTATGCAGTGTGATGTTTGAGACTGTGAAGCGTGTGCGGAGTCGAGATCGGAACTGCATGGTGGGCTTCACCCACGACGATGGTGATGAAGAAAATTTGTCCGCATGTTATCAGGGGTTCCGCAAGATGAATCCTAAGACCGCCAAGCGCGTGATCGGATTTGGGTTCTTGAACGACAAGCTGATTGCCGAATTGCAAGCGGCTGATCTGATAGCAAACCACACTGCTTACATCGGCTCTAAAAATCCAGATGTTCGAGCCGGCCTGGTGGAGATGCGCGAGAACATTGCGTTCCTGGCCCGATGGGACGAATCTTACATTGGGGAAGTTTTGAAATATGGACTTCGGGAGCGCGGAGATCCCATTCCGCTTTTGTTTTGAAGATTGAGGTACACTTGCAGCCGATGGGTAAGCATAAGGTTATCGACTTCTGGTTTCTCTATACCGCAACCGGTTCGACCGTGGTCGGCGTGTGGCTTCTATATCTCAAGATGTACTGGCAAGGCTTAGGGCTAATCGTTGTTGGCATCGCCTTCTTCGCATTTGATCGCTGGGCGAGGAAGCGTTTAGGAGAATAATAAGACTATGAAGAAACCGCCTGACAATCCTGAATTCGCCCGCTTCACGGCTGCGATGCAGACGATTATGAAGGTGCCGAAAACGGCCATCCAGAAGCCTCTTTCAGCCAAGAATGGCAAATCATAGATTGCCGTGTGATACCCTGCCGTGCATGGACGCTAATTCACATCCTTCGGCGGTGGAACTATTTGAGCGAATTTCTTCAACGCCTCTTCCAGAGACGAGTCAGATTCGATTCGTTGCCGCAGTGGAAGCCATTGTTCGTGAACAACGGCTAGAGCTGCCGGAGCAGTCTTTAGTCTCTCTAAAAAGGCTTCAGCCTGCGCTATGTCCCCGGTGTGGGCAAGAACTGGCAACAGCACGATAAGTGCCTTGTTCTCTAGTTCAAGTTTCTCGATCTGGTCCAACAGGAGAAGTGCGAGCTGTTTATCCACGTATTCCTTTCGGTCTACCCCATGTCAGATACAGTGCCAGCACGAAGCACTCACCCACCGCGATTTCAACCAACATGCGTGCGTAATCTACCTTGCAGGATACCCATCGGTTCGACTCGTATGGGGCATGAGAATATCGGAAGTGGCCGATACTTATTCGCTCTCCTGTCCGCTCGCCAAATCTTATAGTTGACACCCACGGCGGAAAGAATGTGAGAGCCAGCACGACCGCAAAGGCCAGCCAGATGCAGATGCCACGCTTTCGCGAGATGATTGCGGCAAAGAACTTCTGGGCGTGTACGGTCATTCGTTCCTCTATTCCGATTTCTTGGCCCAACGGGGCGTGATACTCTACCGAGTCTATGAGACCCTTGGTCGTTTCGGTAGAAGGATTGGTGGATGACGGACGGGGTGGCCATTGGAGCACTGCACTCCTTGGCCGAATGTCCAGGCAGTTATCCCGGCTTTATAGACATCTTCGCTTCCAAATGCGTTCACGGCTAGGACTCCTTTGCAGTCTGGCTCACCGCAGCGCAGCATTACTTCCTCGGCCTCCGCACCAATCAATATTGATTGGGTCTGTCGTTGCTGGTTTGCGTGCTGATATTTGGCTACCTGCTTACATCGCGGACATAGAACGAGTATTGGATGAAACCGAAAACCGCTGGGTAGACCCGTTGGATTGTCAGGTATTCTTGCAAGCGTGGAAATGTGGAGCACAATGGGCTCATTGCACCCAAGACAAGAGACTTCAGGAACAAAGCGAGGACTCACGGCATACTCCTCTCAGCGAATCACTATAACCGTTTTCCCCGCCCCTGTCTCCGCATCCATTTCGCTTGCTTAGAATGCTTCCGTTTCTCCCACCTTGCCGGTCAGTTCTGCATAGGTCAGTCTCTTCCCTGAAATCTGCGATACAGCCAGCATGAAGCGATCCGCGTCATCCAACGGATTGTCTTTGGTTGCGCGATTGTTGTAGCGGAATACCTGCTCGTCCGCGTAGCGGTGGAGATGGAAGGGCTCAACGCAAACGTAGGTACCTCTCAGGCCGCGCTTGAGGAGGCTCCAGAAGTTCTCGATCCCTTGGGTGTGGACATTGCCTCGGACGTACTCTTCAACGTGGTTCACAGTCTCGTGAATGTATTCCTGCGCCGCTAGGGTGTCGTATGCCGGGTAGCCGTCGGTGTAGACGGTTGAGCCCTTCGCTATCTCAGAGAGGATGGCATTTTGAAGAGTCTCGCGTTTCACGTTTGGCACAACCTGGGCGCGCACCTGACGGGATTCACGGTCGAGCATACCCATCACGATGGTCTTGCCGTTGTTCGATCCCCGCAATGCGTTCTGCATCCTCAGCCTGCGCTCGCGGTGCATCTTCTGAGGCATGGGGCCGATGAAGGTCTCATCGACCTCTACAGGACCCCCGTCCTCCCCGCCCATCTTGTTCCAGTTGCCTTTCCGAAGCGCCAGCCGGATGCGGTGGAGCATGAACCAAGCCGATTTCTGAGTCACTTCGAGATCGCGGGCTATTTCATACGAACTGATACCATTCTTACAGTTCACAATCAGCCAGACGGCGGTGAGCCACTTGTCCAGCGGAAGCGGGGAATCCTCGAACACGCTGCCAGTCTTTACGGAGAACTGCTTATGGCACTCTCGGTGCATACACTTCCAAATACGGCGGGTGCTGAGGTACGAAACTCTGCGACCAGCGCAGTGTGGGCACACAACACCATTGGGCCAGCGCATCGAAGCAACAAAGTCCACGCACACATCGGAGTCGGCGAAGTATCTAGCGACCTGCAAGAAGCTCTTTGGGAACTCAATATTATTCATGGCAAAACTATGATACACCAATAGTGATGGTGTGTCAAGTATATTCTTACCCTTAGGGATGTTGTCCCGCCAAATCCGTCATTTTCCACCAATAACCGGAATGTATCGAATATTTTAGCTGTAAGTTATTTGCAATGAATATTTTAGCGGCACGTTCGCTCTGTAATCCAATGATTCCAATCCACTTACGCCTAAAATATCTACTTTGAATATTATAGCTCTAACCGCACTGGAATGAACGCATTACAAGAAAAATCCCCG
>Ga0181532_10000137_pt1 | contig 72477 bp, 58 predicted proteins | sample PEATcosm2014_Bin_33_FD_119768 | JGI IMG/M metagenome (GOLD analysis project Ga0181532, IMG submission 119768) | Peatland microbial communities from MTU Mesocosm Facility, Houghton, MI, USA - PEATcosm2014_Bin11_30_metaG | ecosystem: Environmental > Terrestrial > Soil > Wetlands > Peat | place... | reverse complement strand
GACTCCGTGAGGATGCGATGAAGACTTAAGCACAACGCGGAGTACAAGAAAGGCCGGATGAGTAAGGTTCGAATCAACGATCTCGCCAGGGAGCTGGAAGTTAAAAGCAAAGCCATTCTCGACGCGCTACCTCTCGTCGGGGTGACTGAGAAGAAGACGCATTCCAGTTCGCTCGAGGAGCATGAAGCAGAAAAAGTGCGGGTGCACCTCCGCGGCTCGTCCGAAGCGCAGGCGCCGTCTGCCCGGTCCGCGCGTCCCCTGCGCGGCGAAGAAGAAATCAAGACCAAGATCGATTTGTCGCACATCTCCCGGCCGGGAGATGTGCTGAAAGCCATCACGCAACAGAAGGAAGCAGTGACGCCTCCGGCGCGGCCGGCAGTACCACCGGTCGCAGCGAAGCCCGTGGTCGCGCCTCCGCTGGTAAGACCGACGCCGCCTCCCGCCGCGCCTTCGATTCCAGCGAAAGTTCCGACGCCTGCGCCAGCTGAGCGGCCCGAAGTGGTCGCTGCTGTGGCGGAGAAGCCCGCTGCGCCCGTGATTCCAGCCGCGGCTCCAAGCGTGACTGCAGCCGCGCCTCCAGTGGCTGCACCGCCGCGTCCCGCGACACCGCCTCCGGCTGCTGTGGTTGCACCGCCTGCGCCCGTCGCGTCTTCGATTACCGCATCAGCCGCTCCCCAGGCTCCAATGGTTTCAACCCGTCCCGCGGCTCCCCTGATTACGGGCCCAGCGCAGCCTCCTGCGCCGCGCATGATTGTTCCGCAGACCGGACCGCGTCCGGTGTATAAAGCTCCACCGCCCAGGCCGATCGCGCCCGTTGCCCAGGCAGGCGCACCGGCAGCGACGATACGTCCCGCGCCCGGGCGTCCAGTGCCGGGACAGCCAATTTTTCAGCGTCCGCGTCCGCAGGCGCCCGGCGGAGGTCCGCCGCGTCCCTTACGTCCCGGTGAGCGCCGTCCGATGCATCCCACGCGCTCGACGCCTGCGGGTGCTCGCCCGCTTGGTGTGGGTCCGGGGCTTCCCCCTCCGGGACCAGCTCGTCCGGGCGCTCGTCCGGGTGCTCCGGCACGCCGGCCCGGCCAGCGCTATGTTCCGCGTGGCGTAAAAGAAGGCCCCATGAAGGGCTACACGCCGCCGCCGCGCATGGTGGTGTCGAATGAGCCGATGCCGATCACGCGCAATATCACCATCACCGAAGGCATCAGCGTTAAAGATCTGGCGGAGAAGCTCGACATCCGCGCGAAGGATTTGATCTCGCGACTGCTGGGCCGAGGCGTTTTCGCCACCATCAACCAGACGCTCGACGCCGAACTGGCGAGTGAAATGGCGCGCTTCTTCGGGGCTGAGACGAACGTGATCACCTTCGAAGAGCAGGCTTCGAAAGACATTGATGCCGCTGCAGCGAGCGGAGAAGACTCCGCGATTGAAGTCACGCCGCGTCCGCCGGTGGTCACGATCATGGGGCACGTCGACCATGGCAAGACCACGCTGCTCGACTCGATTCGCGAAACCAGCGTTGCGGAAGGCGAAGCCGGAGGCATCACGCAGCACATTGGTGCCTACAAAGTCCGAATCACCGACCAGGAATCTCCGGCGTACGGACGCGAGATCGTGTTCCTCGATACACCGGGTCACGAAGCGTTTACCCGCATGCGGTCGCGCGGCGCGAAGGCCACCGACATCGTGGTGCTCGTCGTCGCTGCTGATGACGGCGTCATGCCGCAGACCGTGGAGGCCATCGATCACGCACATGCGGCCGAGGTTCCGATTATCGTGGCCGTAAATAAGGTCGATAAGCCCGATGCCATGCCTGACCGCGTGAAGAAACAACTGGCCGATCGCGGGCTGGTGCCCGAAGAGTGGGGCGGCAAGACGGTGTTCGTCGACGTTTCAGCGAAGAAGAAAACCAACCTGAACCTGCTGATGGAAATGATCTGCCTGGTGGCGGATCTGGCGGAGTTGAAGGCAACCCCGGAGCGCGCAGCGACTGGCGTAGTTCTCGAAGCGAAACTCGATCGCGGCCGCGGACCTGTGGCCACGGTGCTGGTGCAGAACGGCACGCTTATTGCCGGCGACAACTTCGTCGTGGGTAACGTGTATGGCAAAGTCCGCGCCATGTTCGACGATCGCGGGGCGGCGCTGCAGTCCGCGCCTCCGTCAACGCCGGTTGAAATTCTGGGCATGGAAGGATTGCCGCAGGCAGGCGACCAGTTCGTCGTCGTCGCGGATCGCGACAAGGCGCGAGGCATCTCCGAGTACCGCGAGCAGAAAGCCCGCGAAGCCGCGCTCGCCAAGAGTTCGCGCGTATCGCTGGAAGGATTGGCCGAGCAGATCAAGACCGCTGGCACCAAGGAACTGAACATCATCCTGAAGGGCGATGTGCAGGGCTCGGTGGAAGTGCTGAGCGATCTGCTTTCGAGACTCTCGAACGAAAAGGTTCGCTTGCGACTGCTGCGTTCGGGCGTGGGCGCCATCACCGAAACCGACGTGCTGCTGGCCTCGGCGTCGAATGCCATCATCATTGGCTTCAACGTGCGGCCGGAGCGCAAGGCGCAAGAGCTGGCCGAGCAGGAAGAAGTCGACATCCGCCTGCATTCGATCATTTACGAACTGCAGGACGAGATCAAACGCGCCATGACCGGCCTGCTCGAACCGACGATCAAGGAAACCTACCAGGGCCGCGCCGAGGTGCTCGAAACCTTCCGCATCCCGAAGGTGGGAACTGTCGCCGGTTGCCGCGTGACCGATGGTGTGATCAAACGCGACTCCGAAGTGCGACTGCTGCGCGACAACGTGGTCGTGTTCAAGGGCAAGATCGGATCGCTGCGCCGCTTCAAGGACGACGCCAAAGAAGTCACCAACGGCATGGAGTGCGGCATCTCGATCGCGAACTACGGCGACATCAAAGCCCGCGATGTGATCGAGGCGTTCGCTACGGAACGGATTGCCGCTGAAGCGATGGTGTAACAGTTTCCAGTTTCAAGTTTCTAGTAATCTCGGTTAGGCTGGCGTTTCCGCTCACCCGAAACTCGAAACCTGAAACTCGAAACGGCATGCCCATCGCGTTCCTCACCCTCGAACTCCACATCGAAGCCGCGCAGTCGGTTAAGGATCGGCGCCAAGTCGTGCGCAGCTTGAAAGACCGGCTGCGCACCAGTTTCAACGTTTCCGTTGCTGAACTCGACAGCGCGGAACTATGGAATCGCGCCACCCTCGGGGTGGTCAGCATTTCTAATTCGCGCGACTACCTTGACGGCCTGATGAAGAATGTGGAACGCGCGGCCACGCGCATCGCCAACAACCACGGCGCCGATGTCGCGGATTCGTTTATCGAATACTTGTAGACCTGGCTACTACAGGACACTCGCTAACACATTGTTACCTCCGTACTTATCCCTCCCCACGAAAGCGCGCGACAATAGCGCAGCCGAATCACACACTTGGACCCGTTTTTCTGATATTCTCATGCGTTTTACCTGAGGTGCCGAATCTTGGAGAAGCGCGGGCTGAAATATCATCGCGGGCGGGTCGGAGAAGCTCTGCGTGAGGAGATCGAAACGCTCGTCGAAGGCGAGCTGGCCGATCCGCGGATTGGGCTGGTCAGTGTGACGGCGGTCCATATCGCCGACGATGGTCGGTCGGCGCAGGTTTGGGTGAATGTGGAAGGCGATGGCCTGGATGCGGACCAGAGCCTGGAAGGCCTGGAGGCGGCGCGCGAATACATCCGGCATGAACTGGTGGAGCGATTGCACCTGAGACGCGCTCCGGAGTTGTATTTCCGGCTGGATCGCGCGGAGCAGGAAAAGGCGCGAGTCGAAGAATTGTTGGCGCGGGCGAAAAAAAGAGGCAAGACCCGCAAGGACCCCGGTGGAAAAAAGGCATAGTGGCGTCGAGGATGTTCTCTGGCAGATCGGACAGCACGAACGATTCGTGCTGACGTCGCACGCGCGTCCCGACGGCGATGCGATCGGTTCGGCGCTCGCCTGCTGCCAGATTTTGCGCGCCATGGGCAAGCAGGCCGATGTCGTGCTGCACGATGGCGTCCCGCGCATCTACCGTTCGCTTCCCTTCGCCGACCAAGTTCTGCAATCCAGCCGCGTTCTCGGCGCCTATGAAGCGGCGATCCTTCTGGAATGTGACAGCATCCATCGAACCCGGCTCGAAGGGCTGGAAGACCGGTTTCTGATCAGCATCGACCATCATGTCAGCGGACGTCCTTTCGCTCATGTGAACTGGATCGACCCGCACGCCGTCGCCACCGCGGAAATGGTTTTTCGGCTGGCGCGCGAAGCTGGCGTTAAGTCTTCTCCCGAGATTGCGACCTGTCTTTATGCGGCGCTGATGACCGACACCGGGTCATTCATGTTTCAAGGTACGAACGAGAATACATTCGCGCTGGCGCGTGAACTCGTGCTGGCGGGAGCGGATCCGGCGCACTGCGCGCGCGGCATCTATTTCGCGCACTCGGTCGGCAAAGTCCGGCTGCTCGGCGAGGCGCTTCGTAATCTGAACGTCGAAGCACACATCGGCTATGCCTGGGTAACGCAGAAGCAGATGGAGCGCTGCGGTGCCATCGAAGAAGACTGCGAAGGGCTGGTGAATTACGTTCTGTCCATCGGCGGGGTCGAAGTCGCGGCATTTTTCCGCGAGTTGCCCGAAGGGCGATACCGCGTCAGCCTGCGCAGCAAAGGCAAGTTAGACGTCGCGCACGTGGCCGAGAGTTTCGGCGGCGGAGGCCACGAATGCGCCAGCGGTTGCTCCGTAGACGGTCCACTCGCCGAGGCCGTCCGCCAGGTTCTTTTCCAGCTTCGCCGCGGACCTTCCGTACAATAGCAATCGTCAATCAGCAAGTCCTCGATGACCGCTCGCACCCGCACCGACGTGTTGTTGATCGCAGGCTTTTGCGGGTTCCTGTTTTTCTACGGCATGGGGCAGTTTGGATTGATCGGCGCGGACGAGCCGCGTTATGCGCAAGTGGCGCGCGAAATGCTCGAACGCCACGATTGGATCACGCCGGTTCTTGGCGGACCCGCGTGGCTGGAGAAACCTCCTCTGTACTACTGGCAGGCCATGCTGGCGTACTCCGTGCTCGGTGTGAATGATGTCGCGGCACGCATCCCGGGAGCGATTGACGCCACGCTGCTGGTGGTCGCTGTTTATCTTTTCTTCCGCAAATTTCGGCGCGGCGTGGAAGTCGATGCCGCGCTGATCACTGCTTCGTGTGCGGGAGTGATCGGGTATGCCCATGCTGCTTCAATGGACATGGCGCTCGCCGCGACTTTCAGCATGGGGATGCTCGCGTGGTGGGCTTGGCGCGAGAGTGGGACGCATGCTTATCTTGCCTTGTTCTACGCCTGTCTGGCTTTGGGCACGCTGGCCAAGGGCCCGGTCGCGCCCTTTCTGGCGGCGGCCGTCATCCTGCTCTTCGCGGTGGTCGCGCGCGAGCTTGGTTTGGTGGTGAGAGCGCTCTGGCTGCCGGGCCTTGTTCTGTTCTGCGCGATCGCGTTGCCTTGGTATTTTGCGGTGCAGATGCGGAATCCGCAATTCTTTCGCGAGTTTATCCTGCAGCACAATCTCACTCGCTTCTCCAGCGATCTGTATCACCACCGCCAGCCGTTCTGGTATTACCTCCCGGTTACGGCTGTTGCGCTTGTGCCGTGGACGGTGTTCGTAATCGCCGCGTTCGCGGAATCGGTACGAATCTGGTGGGCGGAGCGCAAGTCCGTTTCCGAAGATCCTGATCTCGAATTGCAGTTCCGAATGTTTGTGTGCTGCTGGCTGGTTGTGCCGGTAGCGTTCTTCTCGATCTCGCAGTCGAAGCTTCCCGGTTACATTCTTCCCGCGATTCCTGCCGGAGCTATTCTGCTGGCGGATTATCTGCGGCGGCATCTCGCGCAGCAAGAAGAAGGCGTACCGAAGAGCTTGTCGGTAATGCACGCGCTCGTGGCCGCCGCGCCGATCATTCCGTCGGTTCTGATTGCTTATGTCATCACGCAGCACCGATTGCCTGCGGGTCGGCCTATGTTCATCGCATTGGTGGTGGCTTTTGTGCTCTGTGCGGCGATCGCGCTGACGCTGGCCAGCCGGTTGCGGCTGCGCATGCTGCGCTTTGTGACGCTGATACCGCTTGTGCTTTCCGTCGCTGCCGTGTTGAAGTTGGGGACGGTCTCGATGGATCAGACGCTGTCGGCGCGTCCGCTGGCCGTCGAGTTGGCCGCCGTGGAGACGCAGCAACTTCCGCTCGCTGTTTACGGTGTTCCCCGCGAAATGGAGTACGGCCTCACGTTCTATCGCAATCAGACAACGGCGCGCTACGAAGCGGGCGGCATTCCTGCTGAGGAACATCTACTGGTCGCCCCAGCGACCTGGAAGGTGAATGTCGCGAAGCAGACGGCGGGGCGGCGCGTGTTGTTCCTCGGCAACTACGCGCCTCAGAACGTGGACTATTACTGGGTGTCCGCAGCGGTCGCAAAACCGTAGCGGGGGAAGCGGTATTCGGTTTCTGCGGCTACTCGCTGGAATACGCCAGCTCCTGCAATCCCTGTCTCGGCGGAGCCGCGGCCAGTTCTTTGTTGCCGTACTCAAATCCTCTTTCAAAAGCCTTCAGATTCAGTTCGCGGAAGCCTGGCGGCACCGAGTCGGCCACGGCTTTGCGCACAGCATCCGCCGTGAGAAGTTTCGTGACCGCGGTGAAGAATCCCACCATCACGGAATTCAGCACCATGCGTTTGCCGAGTTCTTCAGCGATGCGGGTTGCCGGAATACTGTAGACCTTTTTGTCGGCGTTGACATTGGAGACGCGCACCAGATCTTCTTCGACGATCAGCATGCCCTCCGGTTTCAGTTCCGGCGCGAAGCGGTTGTAGGCCTCCTGCGACATGACGACCATGATGTCGGGCCGCGTGACGTAGGGATACAGCACCGGCGAGTCGGAGAGAATGAGCTGCGCGCTGCACGCGCCGCCGCGCGCTTCCGGGCCGAAGTTCTGGGTCATGGTGGCAAAGCCGTTTTCGTAGATCGATGCCGCCTTGCCCAATAGTATGGCCGAGAGGATGACCCCCTGGCCGCCGAAGCCTGCTACGCGAATCTCGGTTAGCCGCATACGCACTCCGTTTCTGGTTCTTCGATGTAGCGCTCGCCCAGTGTGTCCACATACTGCGCGCGCATCATGGTTTGGTAGTCGGGACGGTCGCGGTCGACGAACTTGCCGACGGCGATCTCACCGTTGAGCGTGAGGCCGACTTCGCTCGTGGGCGCGCCATTTTTTACTTTGCTTTTTTCCTTGTAGAACTTCATGGTATCGAGCCCGTCGCCCATCTTGTTCCGGCGCTGATAAAGCGTGGGACACGGCGAGATGACTTCGATGAAGGAAAATCCCTTCTTCTGGAAGGCCTCGCTGATCGAGCGCGCCAGTTGCCGCACGTGGAAGGTCGTCCAGCGCGCGACGTAGACCGCGCCCGCGGCTTCCACCAGGTGCGGCAGGTTGAATGCCGGCTCGAACGTTCCGTAGGGATTGGTGGAAGTAGTTGCGTGACCGGGAGTGGTCGGCGCGGTCTGGCCGCCGGTCATCGCATAAATCAAATTGTTGACGCAGATGACTTTCAGGTCGATGTTGCGTCGCGCGGCGTGAATCAGGTGATTGCCGCCGATGGCCGACAGGTCGCCGTCCCCAGAGTAGACCACGACATTCAGCTTGGGATTCGCCAGCTTCAAGCCGGTGGCGAACGGAATCGCGCGCCCGTGCGTGGTGTGAAACGAGTCGAGCTTCACATATCCGGCCACGCGTCCGGTGCAGCCAATGCCGGACACCAACGCCAGCGACTTCAGGTCAATTTTCGATTCGATCAAGGCATGCGCGAAGGAGTTCACGGTGGTGCCGATGCCGCAGCCCGGACACCAGATATGCGGCATGCGGTCGCTGCGCAGAAACTGCTCTACGGGATTGACCGTGTCGTCGGGCGTATTGTCGAGAATGTTCAGCATCGGCTTGCCTCCACGATGGCGTTCAGGATTTCGTCAGGATTGTGGACTCCGCCGCCCGCGTGCGACACGGGGTAAGTCTTTGCTTTACCGTTGGCGGCGCGTTGAACCTCGTGCACCATTTGACCAAGATTGAGTTCGGGGACGACGAACGCTTTGACGTGCGTGGCCAGGTCCGCAATCTTTTTCTCCGGGAATGGCCAGGCGGTGATGAGACGCAACTTGCCGACCTTCAGTCCGCGGTCGCGCGCCGCGTCGATCGCTGGCTGCGCCACGCGTGACGTGATGCCGTAGGAAACTACGACCACATCGGCATCCTCCAGCCGGTCTTGTTCGAACAGGCAGATACGGTCGGCGGCGGAACGAATCTTGTTCTGCAGGCGCCGCACCAGTTTGTCCTGCACCTGCGGTGTCATGTTCGGATAGCCGTGTTCGTCGTGGGTCAGGCCCGTGACGTGGAAGTTGTAGCCGTCGCCGGCGTGCGCCATCTCCGGGACCATGTCGCCGTTGGTGCCGTAAGGCAGGTAATCCTCGACCGACTTGTGGGTGTGCTTGCGCGGAGTGACTTCAATCTCGTCGGCGGGAGGGATCACGACTTTCTCGGTCATATGACCGACGACCTCGTCCATCATGAACATCACCGGCACGCGAAATTCTTCGGCGAAGTTGAAAGCTTTGATCGTCAGGTCAAAGCATTCCTGCGGCGAATTTGGACAGAGCGCGATGATCTCGTAGTCGCCGTGTGATCCCCAGCGCGCCTGCATCATGTCGGCCTGGGCGGGAAGCGTGGGCAGCCCGGTCGACGGCCCGCCGCGCTGCACGTCAACGAATACGCAGGGCGTCTCGGTCATGGCCGCGTAGCCGATGTGTTCCATCATCAGCGAGAAGCCGGGGCCCGATGTCACGGTGAAGGCCTTGGCCCCGCCCCATACTCCGCCTTGCAACGCGATCGAGGCGGCGAGTTCGTCCTCCATCTGGATGAAGGTTCCACCTACCGTCGGCACACGGGCCGCAAACCGCTCGACCACTTCGGTCGAGGGCGTGATGGGATATCCGGCCGCGAATCTTGCTCCGGCGGCCAGCGCACCTTCGCAGCAGGCATGGTCGCCGTCGAGAAAATGCGTGCCGGTTAAAACGCCATGGGGATCCGCTTTCATTTCTCACCTCCACCCGCCTGCTTTGCTTTGTCCTGCACCACCTTGGTTCCGTTGATGGCGAAGTCCGGGCAATACATGCCGCAGAGATCGCAGCCGCTGCATTTTTCCGGATGCACCACGTGCGGTGGGTGGTAGCCCTTCGAGTTGAAGGCGGAAGAGAGCGCCAGCACGTGCGTGGGGCAGAACTCCACGCAAAACCCACAGGCCTTGCAGCGCTCGACGACGATCGAAACACGTCCTTTTGCCACGAGATCCCCCAGCTAAAGAGTGAGCATCACTCCGGGAATTCAATAACGCAGGATGTGATTATGAGTGGAACGGGGATGACTCGGTGTGATCGGCGTCACAGAAGAAAGTGAGGCCAAGCACGAGGAGTTTCGGGGCAAGAGTGCCGTAAAAGGCTGTGAATGTTAGAGTTAGGCACGTTTCGGGAGGGAACGCGTATTGTGGATTCCAGCGGCAGATTGCACCTGCTGTGACCGAGATCACGGGAAGCCGTGACGACAAACCCGGCCCGTGGAGCGCACCTCGAGAGCTGTTGCTGCCGCTTGTTCGCCGCGTTTGCCTCTGGTCGGCGAACCAACTACACTCGAAATTTTGCCGCGAGATTTGCCGCTCTCCCTTGGCGGCAGCCGCTGCCGGAGCCCTTTGGAGATTCTCGACCTCAGGCATTTTTCTTCCGTGGACCTTCGTCCGCTGCTCGAAGACGAAACGCTGGTCTGGTCGCGCCTGCTGTCCTGGGACTACTCCGGCTCGGCCGAGATGATTCTGCGATACGTTGACGCGAAAATCCTACCCGGCTATGCAGCGGTGGATCGCGGTCGCGTTTTCGGCTACTCCTTTTTCGTGTACGAGGGCAACAAAGGGGTGATTGGTGACCTCTACGTCATCAACGGCAACCGGCTTCCCAACGCCCGCGAGGTTGAACTGAAACTACTCACTCATGTGATCGAGACGCTGCAGCAGTCTCCGGGGATTCACCGCGTGGAAGCGCAACTGCTGGCGCACGAGGCCAACGCGGTGTCGCGCCCATTCCTGGAGACGGGATTCCAGCGGCACCCACGCCTGTTCATGACGTTGACGTTGGGAAAAGCTGAATCGCAGAAGGTGCCCACTCATCCCGAAGTTGAGATTCGTCCCTGGGCCGAGGGCGACTACCAGCCATCTGCGGCGGTGATCACCGCGGCGTATCGCGGCCACGTCGATGCCCAGATCAACGACCAGTACCACACTCTCAGCGGGTCGCTGCGCTTCCTCAATAACATCGTGCGCTTCCCGGGATGTGGCGTGTTCGACGCCGAGTCCTCGTTCGTGGCCCTGGATCGCAAGGCGAAGAGTCTGATCGGACTGATCTTGTGCTCGCGCGTCCGCAAGGACGTTGGCCATGTCACCCAAGTGTGTGTGTTGCCGGAGTATCGGTCGCGCAGAATTGGCGAGTCGTTGCTCGCTGCCACGGAGGGCGGTCTGCGCAAGCGCAATTTCGCTCTGCTGTCGCTCACCGTGACGGAAGCGAACGCGCGCGCGGTTGCTCTCTACCGGCGTCTGAAATTCGAGTCGAAGAGAATTTTTGATGCGTTTGTGTGGGAGGGGTGAGAAAAGCAGCTGTCAGCCGTCAGCTAAACCTTCAGGCAGACACCATCACTCTGAATTCCTTCTGGGGAAATCCAGGTTCCTGTGGGGGGCGCTCCGCGAGGACGTATCGGTCTGGCAGGAAATTAACACCGACCCGTCTTGGCTGACGGCGGAGAGCTGACAGCTATTTTCTCAACACCCACATCGCCCAGCCCGCCACCAGCACGCCTCCGAGAAACATCGCGAAACAATAGAGGCCATACTTCACCATCTCGCGTGTGGTCTCGCGATGGGTGATGCCGAATACAATGGAGGCGAACAGAGCGAACACCGCCGCTGCGCTGAAATGATTGAGTGTAATGGTCACGGCGCGGACCTCTGAGAGAAGGTCTTCACTGACAGCTGGTAGCTGACGGCGGAGAGTGAATTCATTGTTTCTTCCCGATGGCGATGTGATAGGCGTCGGCTACCGCAATAAAGTTCAGCAATCCGGCGACGATCATGAATTTCGTTCCATAGTCCGCGGTGGCGAATGCGATCGCGCCCTGGCCCCAGTCTGCAGCCAGCGTTACGATGTACAGCCCGCCCGCACCCACGTCGCCGATGAAGCCGAGAATATCGAGAATATCGCCGCCATTCGCCTTGTAGATGCGCCCCTGCATCAGGAGTCCGAGCACGAAGAGGGTTGCGATCGACACAAACAGCAGCCCGCCGCGAATCCAGCGCTTCTGGATCATGTGTCCGGCGCCCGGAATTAGCCAGCCCACGGCGGGAGCGACAACCGACATCATACTCACCGGTTCGGCCGCTTTGGTTTTTTCTGTCGTCGAATTTGCCATTCAGATGTTCACAATCTCGCGTTGAATTTTCCCGGTCACTTCGGCAGACTTGGCGCGCACCAGCACGTTCACTTCGCTACGCACGCCAAATTCCGGCAGGTAGACGCCGGGCTCAATGGAGAAGCAGGAGTTGGGAAGAATCTGCCGCTCGTCGTGAATCTCCAGATCGTCCATGTTGGCCCCGTTGGAATGGACGTCGGTGCCGATGGAATGTCCGGTGCGATGAATAAAATAATCGCCGTAGCCGGCTTTTTTGATGTGTCCGCGGGTGGCGCGATCGACTTCCCATCCGGCGATGCGGCGTCCGCCGTGGATGGCGTCGAGGACGGTCTTCACACCGGCGTCGCGCGCGTCGCGCACAATCTCGAAAACTTCCTGCATGCGTCCCGACGGTGCCCCGCCCACAAAACCCATCCACGTAATGTCGTAGTAGACCGCGTTGGGCGTATTCTTCTTGCCCCAGACATCGAGCAGGACCAGATCTCCCTCGCGAATCGGCACCGGGTGGCTGGCATGCGGTTCGTAGTGCGGGTTGCCGGCGTTGGCGTTAGCAGCCACGATCGGCGGATCGTCGGTCAACAGATGCTCACGGGCGAAAGCTTCCATGAACCACTGCTGGATCTCGTGTTCCTTCGTGCCGCCGTTGCGGACGCGCTTGCCAATCTCCTGGAACGCTGCTGCGACAATCGAGTCGATGCTGTCCCGGGCCGCGAAGTGCGACTGGATCTGTTCTTCGCTCCAGGTGGATTCAAACTGAGCCACCAGGTCTGCTGCACTGACGATGTTCTTTCCCAGGCCGCGGAGCAAGTCGATCGTGCCGCCATCCACCAGCGAGATGGTGAACACGCTGTTGTTCGGTGAATACTGCATGGCGAGGTCGCGATGCTTCGCCAGAATGGACTTCAGCTGGTCGAACAGTTCCTGCCATCCCGAATATTGATATTTCTTGCCGGGCAGGGAATCGAGGTGTCCGGCTTCAATCTTGTGGACCAGCTTGACGGGCTCGCCCTCGGCAGGAATCAGGTAAAACCAGCGCCGCGTCACCATCAGACTCGCGGGCAAACCGAGCACGCGATAAGCGATGGGATCGCGATGGTGGTGGTCGTAGAACAGCCACGCGTCAATGTTGCGTTCGCGCAGCGCAGATTGGATGGCAGCAAGGTCCATGGGCAAACCTCTATTGTAAACAAGAGCTAGGATTTGGGCGAATCGTCGCGGACCACCGCGGACCGCCGCTTCTGGGATCTCGCCCTCCGAAAGTGGGACCTGCAAGCCCTCTATCTTTGATAAACTGCGCCAGATGTCCGCGATCGCCGCACCCGTTCCGGTCAACCGCGTCCGCATCGAGTCGATCGACGTGGTGCGCGGCGTCATCATGATTTTGATGGCGCTCGACCACACGCGGGACTTTTTCGGCAACTCCGGCCTCAACCCCACCGACCCGGCCACGACCACGATCCCTCTGTTCTTCACGCGCTGGATCACGCATTTCTGCGCCCCCGTCTTCTTCCTGCTCACGGGCACCGGAGCCTATCTCTCGCTGCGCCAGAAATCCAAAGGTGAGTTGTCTGGATTCCTGTTCACGCGCGGCCTCTGGCTGATCTTTCTGGAGATCGTGGTGGTCCGCTGTCTCGGCTGGCAGTTCAACTTCGACTACCGCGTGATGATGCTCAATGTTTTATGGGCGCTGGGCTGGGCGATGATCGTGCTATCGGGTCTGGTTTACCTGCCCGCATGGGCGGTCGCGGCATTCGGAGTTGTATTGATCGTGGCCCACAATCTGTTCGATTCCGTGGAATCGTCCAACCCGCTTTGGTCCATCCTGCACTCTCCCAATTTCCTCGTGAATAGTCCGCGGCACACCGTATTCGTGGGCTACGTGCTCATTCCCTGGATTGGCGTCACGGCGGCGGGTTACGGCCTGGGGCAGATTTTTCGTTGGCCGTCGGCGCGGCGCCGGGCGTTCTTATGGCCTCTGGGCATTGGGCTGACGGCGGCTTTCTTCGTTTTGCGCGCGATCAACATCTACGGCGATCCGCAGCGCTGGGCCACACAGAAATCCGCGGCTTTTACGGTGCTCTCATTTTTGAACACGACGAAATATCCGCCCTCACTGTTGTACCTGCTGATGACCATCGGTCCGGCACTGCTTTTTCTGTGGGCGGTGGATGCTGCGACCCCGCGCTGGCTGCAGCCCGCGCTCACCATAGGTAAAGTGCCGATGTTTTATTACCTGCTGCACATTCCGCTCATCCATCTGCTCGCCATCGCGGTGTGCGATGCGCGCTACGGACAGGTGCATTGGATGTTTGAGTCACCGACCCTCGGCCAGTTCCCTTTCACGGAGCCGCCAGGTTGGGGATACTCGTTGCCGATCGTCTATCTGATGTGGACAATCGTCGTGCTGACGCTGTACCCCCTGTGCCGCTGGTTTGCGGGATTGAAACAGCGCCGCAGCGATGCGTGGCTGAGTTATTTCTGATATGGAAGCGACGTCACTCCAGCCGCGGAGCGGCGGCATAAATTAGCCCAGCGCTTCAGCGCTGGCTAACGGCGAAAACAGGAATAAGTCCCGGAGGGACGGCAGAACAGATGCGGAGTTACGCTCCCAAGACGCGTGCGCGCGTGGTCTTCGGCAGCGTCTCACACGCCGTCCGCAATACCAGCCGCGGAGCGCGCCCACCGATCTTCATCAGATACGGCACGGTGCGCTTCGGATCGTACTTCGCCGTCTCCCGCAGCAGCCAGCCCAAGCCCTTTTGCACCATGTCATCCTGGTCAGCCAGCAGCGAGTCGGAGAGCTTGACGATCTCGGGGAAGAACATTTTTGCCCGCGCACCGCGAATCAGCGCCACACAGGCCGCGCGCCGGTGCCAGCGTTTAGGCGACTTTGCCCAGCGAAAGACATCCTTGATCAGTCTCGGCTTTGCCGCCACCATCGGCGCAATCAGATAGTGCACCAGCCCATCGTGATCAGCCCAACTGCTAATGCGGTCCAGGCACGCTTCGAACAGCTTGAACTCGCGATCGCCAAATTGCGCATCCATCTCCTCAAGCAGAAATACCGCGGCAATTTTCTCTTCCAGCACATCGCCGGCGAACAGCTTGTCGGCGACTCTCACCAGGAAATCGAAGTCGTGCTCTCGCAAAATGTCGCGCCGGCATCGTCGTACGGCGCGCCGTAATTCGGCTGTGTACCAGCCGTGCGATTTAATCTCTTCTTTGAAAAACCACTGCACCCCGGCGGCATGCTCGGCCGAACCGCCGTCTTTCAGCGCCTGTCTGATCTGCGCTGCGAGGTCTGCCGGCCTCATTTTGCCTGAAGGCATTCGAACTCAAACGGTCTCAAAAAAGGCGGCCTGCTGGGGCCGCCTCTGGTCTTCTTGTCTTGCCCTTCGTTATGCGGCGCGGGTTGTGACGGTCGCTGGCCGGTAACCGCACTCCCGTGCCTTGCTGAGCGCTTGGGTGGCTTCTTCCGGAGAGATCAGCGGAATGGTCTGCACCGACTTGCAGGCCCCGCCCGCGGCAAACGCCATCGCGATCGCCGCTGCACTCACGTTATCGGGCAAATCGACAATCACGACGACGTCGTAGTCTCCGAAGGAGAACCAGGCAGCTTCAATCTTGCCGCCCAATTTCTCGATCGCGGGCCGCACGGCTTCGATCCGGTTGTGCGGGTTCGCTACCAACGCTTCCCATCCTTCCCGGGAATACGCGACTTGCTGAAGGTAATGTGGCATAGTGCCTCCCTTCTGATTCGCTAACTGGGGGCGAATCATCCCAGAGGCCGGACCCTAAGTCAAGCGCGTCGGGCTGCATCCCGCCGCACGTACCGGTCATACACCCACAGCGCCGCCGCCGTCGCCAGTCCAATCCCGGTTATCCAGAACCAGATCATCGTCGGCTGGTGTTGGACTTCTCCGAAGTGATGCAGCAGGAATCCGCCCAAGGGTCCTCCGATCAACGATCCGATACCGATTGGAACGAAAGCGAACCCCATGTATGTACCTTGCTGGTCCGGAGGCGCGAGCCGCGAAATGTATTCGTAGTAGCGCGGGGCCTGGATGATTTCGCCCAGCGCCAGGAAAAACAGCGAGAAGACTGCGCCCCAGATGGTTGGCCGGAAGGCCAGGATCAACCACGACAGCGAAGTGATTACCGTACCCAAAATGACGGCCGCAAATGCCGGCACCTGGCGCGTGAGGTAATTTACCACGAGGGTCAGACAGATCACGGTCACCCCATCGACCACCAGGATGATCTCGACGTCCGCGCCCGAGTTGATGTAACCGTGGATGAATCCGGGCAAACTGATGTACTGCTGCCAGAACACAATCCAGTAGCCGGTGAAGATCACCAGAAACCACATGAACCGGCTGATGCCTGCCAGCATAATCGCGAGGAAGCCGATCCATATCCACCAAGGGACGGACCATTCCGGCTTCGTCCAGAGTGCGATGCGCAGCAGTAGTGCGACCAGCAACACGGGCAAGACGAGCCGGTAATTTCCCAACACCATACAGAAATTGCGCACGACCGTCGCGAGGGATGGCGGAGGAGCGTCGCCAGCCTTACGTGGCTCGCGGAAGAAAAAGAGGACGACAAAGAACATCGCGAATACGTTGAGTGCGGCCACGCGGTAAACGTTCGCGACCCCCAGGTGGCGATGAGCCCACGATGCGAAATAAGGCCCGGCGGCGCCGCCGATGTTCACCATGGTGTAGTAAATCGAATAGCCGATGGAGCGAACGTTTTCCTTCGAGGCGCGAGCTGTGGTACCCACTACGCACGGCTTGACCAGCGATACGCCGAGCGCGGGAAGCATCAGGATGAAACCGACAAACAGCCCGAGCGGGACCGCGTTGCGCACCGGCGCTAGCCATGGTGCTCCAATTGATCCGATCAGGAAATACGAGGCACCGAGAATGAGGTAGGCTACCGAAAGAGCGCGGCGGAATCCCAACCGGTCGGCGGCAGCTCCGCCGAAGATCGCTAGAAACCACACCATGCCGCCGAAAATACCGGTCAGTGTGCCGGTCTGCTCGGTCGAGAAATTTAGCTGCTCCTGCAGATACAAGGCCAGCGAAGCGAACGCCCCGTAGTAGGCTAGGCGCTCGAAAATCTCGGTGATATTCGCGATCCAGAAAGGGCGTTCGAACCCGGTGCGGATTTCCTCGAAGCGTTGCGAGAAGGTCAAATTAGCTCCTGATTTTATGTGGCGCGGGTGCCCCCGCCCGCGTTCAGCCGCGTAATCGGTCGCGGACGTAGTGGCCAGTCACTCCCGCTACGCGAATGACTTTGTTCCGGCTTGTCTGGCCGGAGGCAATGGTAACGGAAGAGCGCGGCACCTTCAAAAGTTTCGCGAAGAATTCGATGCAGGCCGCGCTGGCCCGGCCTTCGACCGGAGGCGTCGTCAGTGAGAGTTTCAGCGCGTCGCCGAGTTCGCCGGTGATGGCGTTTCTCTTCGCGCGAGGATGGACCTTGACCGCGAAGGTCACTCCACTCCCGGACTCCTGAAGAGGGATCATGCGTTTGCCTCTGTGTCTCCTGTGTCCTCTGCGGTTAAGGTTTAGCTCTTTCCCCGAAAATCGCGGTCCCCACGCGCACGCAAGTTGAGCCTTCTTCGATTGCCACGGGGAAGTCATGGGACATGCCCATGGAAAGCACGTCCATGGTTACTGCGGGGAGTTTGCGCGGTGAGATTGCATCGCGCAATTCGCGCAGCTTGCGGAAGCAGGGTCGCGCTTCCTCGCGATCGTCGGCGAACGGAGGAACGGTCATCAGTCCTTGAAACTCTAATGCTTCGAACCGCGGCGCAGCCAACAGCAGGTGCTCCAGTTCCCGCGAGTCCGGAGCAACTCCGCTCTTTGCGGCCTCGCCACCGACGTTGATCTCGATCAGCACGCTCAGTTTCTTGCCCAAGCTTCGCGCGGCCGCGTCCAGTTTCTCCGCGAGTTTCACGGAGTCGACCGAGTCGATGGCGTCGAATAGCTCTGCTGCCTTGCCGGCCTTATTCGTCTGCAGGTGTCCAATCATGTGCCACTCGGCTTCGGCCAAGTCGGCCAGCGCGCTAGCCTTCCCTGCAAATTCCTGCACGCGGTTCTCGCCGAACAGACGCAGTCCGGCGGAGTGGGCCTCACGGATGCGCTCCGGCGAATGCGTCTTGCTCACCGCCATCAGCGCAATTTCTTCTGGCCGCCGCCCGGCGCGCCGTGCAGCCTCAGTCACCCGCGCGCGCACCACCGCTATGTTCTCAAGAATCGACATAGGAACCCTGAACCACAAAGGACACGAAGTTGCACGAAGGTTCCCAAGACTTCCTTCGTGTCCCTCGTGTCCTTAGCGGTTCACAAACTTACATGATCGCCGTCGGCGGAGCCGGATCTTCCGGACGTCCGCAACTGGCCAGCGGCAGGCGGATCATAACGATCGCCAGCACGGCCAGCGCCGCCAGCGCCAGGAAGAACGGCGGCGTCCACTTGAACAGAGTGACGTCGTGTCCCGATCCCACCAGCCCCGCGATGACCAGGCCGCACAGCGCCTCGCCAGCGATCATCCCGGAGGCCGTGAGCACGCCCGCGTTATCCACGCGGGCTTTCTGCGCGTCGTTGAAGCCGCGGCGATCGCGCAACGTGTCGGTGATCCAGCGGATGACGCCGCCCACGAAGATCGCGAACGTCGTGCCCAGCGGCAGGTACATGCCGACCGCGAACAGCATCACGCTCTTCACTTCGATCATGATCATTCCCAGGCCGAGCAGGATGCCGACGATCACCAGCGGCCACGCCATGTCGCCGCCGACAATTCCTTTCGAGAGCATCGCCATCAAGCCAGCCTGCGGAGCCGGAAGCGCCGAACTTCCGAAGTGGTACGCCTTGGCCAGAATTGCGATCGGGAAAAACAGAACAAGCGACGCTACCACGATGCCGAACAGATCTCCGATCTGCATCTTCGCGGGCGTGCCGCCGAGGATGTATCCCACCTTCAAGTCCTGCAGCATCTCACCCGCTACAGCGGACGAAACGCACACCACCGCGGCGACTCCAAGCACCGCGGCCACGCCACCGGTGCCCTTTACGCCCATCGCAACCATGAGCAGCGCGGCAATCACCAGCGTGCACAGCGTGAGTCCGGAAACAGGATTGTTCGACGATCCAATCATGCCGACCAGGTTGCCGGAAACTGCGGCAAAGAAGAATCCGACGATGATCATCACGCCCGCCGCGACGAGCGAACCCGAGAGTACCTGCGAACTGGAGAGCGTTCCCGCGCCGCTGATGAAATAGTGATACAGCAGAATCATGGCGACGAAAACGAGGCCGATTCCCGCGAAGATCGCCTTGGAGGGCAAATCACGCTCGGTGCGATTGGTCGCAGCTTGCACGGCCGCAGACTTTTTGAGATCGGAGACAGCGCGCCCCATCCCAAGCGCCAGTTGCTTGCGCATCTTGAACAGGGTGTAAGAAGCGCCGACCAGCATGCCGCCGACCGCGATGGGACGGACAATCGAAAAATAGATGGCGCCCGCCAGCAGAGTCCAAGGAATGGGTTGATCCGCCGGTTGTGTCGCCTGAATGTACGGGCCGATCGTGAAGGTTAGAAGCGGCACCAGCAGTCCCCAGGCGAGCACGCCGCCCGCGAAGTTCAGCGCCGCCAGCCTGGGTCCAATGATGTAGCCCACGCCGAGATACGCCGGGCTGACGTCGGGCGCGGTAAACAGGGTTGTGCCCCCCGTGATCGTCGTGGCCACATTCGGATTCGTGCTGGTGCGCAGCAGCAATTTCTTTCCAAGATTGCCAATGGTTACCGGGAACGTGTTGTTGGGATTGAACACATTGATCGCGCCCAGCAGGTACATGAAGCCGCCGAATCCCATGTTCGCGAATAGAATTTTTGCCGCCGTTGATCCTTGCTGCCCCGCCTTGTGAATTTCCGATGCAGCCACCGATTCCGGGTAGGGAAGATCTGGATCCTCGACCATCACGCGGCGCAGCAGAGTAACGAAGAGGATGCCCAGCGTGCCGCCAATCATCATCAGCGCAACTGACTTCCAGTATTCCGGAGACGTGAAGCTGGGTGTGAGCGCAGGCCACAGGTCGGCCATTACAAAGGCAGGGATCGTGAAGATAGCGCCCGCCGCTACCGACTCGCCGATCGATCCCACGGTACGCGCGATGTTCTCTTCCAGCAAGGAGCCTTTCATCAGGCGCAATAGCGCCATGCCAATGACCGCTGCGGGGTAGGTGGCCGCAATCGTCATCCCGGCCTTCAACCCGAGATAGGCGTTAGCCGACCCGAGAATCGCGGTCATCACCAGCCCGATCAGCAGGGCACGGAAAGTGAACTCCTTCATCTCCATGGTTTCGGGCACATAGGGCACATGCTTTTTCTTGCCGGGAAGTTCGGTGACTGGACTGCTCATAGGTGGAATCCTTTTAGGGCGCGGGATGGAAGCGAGTTCGTCTGTGTTGGCTTCTCGAACGGATTCAAATCACTGGAACCGCGCACGTTAGCACGCGGCGAGCCTGCGTGACAAGTCCGCCCGTCGCGGGGGTCGCGGGGAGCCCTGCGAACAACGAAACGTCACGGCCGGCCACCCCGTTCCGCGATCAGTTGCATTGCCGGCTTACTCACCCAGGTGTGACCGGGGGAGCCTGGGCCGTGGAAGCGCTCGCCCCAGGAAAGCGGCGTGACGTCGCGGTACTCGTGCATGGACTCGTCCGCGACGAAGCGCAGGCGCTTGCGCAGCGAGGCGCGCGCGTTGGGGTCGGCGCCGTGATCGAGCAGCAGACGGGCGAGGGTGGCATCGCGCTGCAGTCCGCAGAGGTAGGCCTGCGAGACCACACAGCCGAAGAGAGCAGTGTGTCCGCCGAAGCCGTCAGTGTCGATTTCGGCTTTCGCATTCACGTCAGCTCCACGCTCGATCAGCCAACGTGCGATCTCGATCTCGTCGAAATCAACACACATGTGCAGCAACGTTGTTCCTGTCAGCGGAGTGCCGTGCAGCGCCAGGGAATGGTCGGCGTGACATCCCAGCGCGGGCGGATAGATCTCTTCGTGTGAAAAAGTTCGACGGAGCAGCTGAGGATCGCGGCGCAGATGCGCTTCGAGCAAATCGATGCGGCCGCGATGCATCGCCATCGGTGGCGTGTCAGGAAGATCGATTCCACGCTCCGCCACCCGTTCGAGGCAGCGGTGTTTTCCCTCCGGACCGCGGCAATAGGTTTGAAGGAGCAACGCGACGGGCGCGAGGCGGTCGCCGTGCCCGTCGGCGAGTTCGGCGCCGAGTTCGAACAACAGTGCGAGTCCTTCCGCATTCAGAGTTTCGCACGGCCCCATCACCATGCCTGGAACGACGCGCGCCCCCATAGCGTGCAGACGGCGGGCAGTTTCGATCTGGCCCTGCAGGCAGGCGCGGTCGAAGGCGTGCTGCAAGTCCTCCGCGCCCATCTCACGCAGCATGGCGATGATTCCATCCTGCCCCACGTTCGCCGCATAGGACATGGGTGGACCCCAATTGCTGTCGGCCACACCGCGTGCGCTTTCGTGCAGCAGCCGCGTATCTTTCAGAACCAGCTTGCGGACCGTATCGGCATCGCCGCGCCAGATGGCGTCGGTCATGCGACAGGCCGTGACGAGCCGCGGCCAGCTCGCGAGGCCATAGCTCCGGGCCAAGGCTGCCTGCACGACTGCCAGTTTGACTTCTGCAAGCTTGGCCTCTGCGGGTTCGATTGCTTTGGTGTTTTGCTTAGGATGATGCTTGCGCAATTCTGCGATTGCGGCCGGATCATTCTGCTTGACGGCGCGCAGCAAGTCCTTGGCCTGATGTTTGAGTTGATCGAGGTTGGGTCGAACGGGAAAGTGACGATCGGGAAACTGCTTAGCGGACTTATCAGACATGGACGGACCTCCTTCGTGGTCATGCCCGGGGTCCGCTAGGTCGGGCGAAAAGGAGGTTGGTGAGAACCTTGGGTTCAAAAATTCGCTCAGGTGGACTCGGTCCTGTCCGCGGACGGGCGGCGTCCTGTACGCCGGACGCCAGTATACCGCAGCAGAATCGGTTTGAGGGAGGTGACGATCCGAGTCTATTTCTTTGTGCCCTTCACGTCCCGTCCGCCCTGGTGGAGGATGATGTGCGTCACCTCGCCCTTGTCGTTCTTGAAGAACTCCACTTCCGCATCTACGACTTTCAGGAAGAATTTCGTTTCCGACTCGGCAAACATCGGAAACTTGCCTTGTCCGGTCGCCTGCGTCATCAACTGACCACCTTCGAGAGTGATCACGATATCGAAGTTCGGCATCAGTTCGTAAGTGCCAACATACTTTTCCAGGATGGCCGGCGGAACTGTGATTTCTTTTCTCTCCGAAGGCAATACGACACTCTCGCCGTGGGCTAAGGTAGCCAGGTTACTGGCGATGGCTTCGGGCGCACCTCCGTTCAGGTTCGCCAGCACGACCACCGTCAGCTTGTCCTCCGGATAGTAGGCCAGCATCGTGTTGAAGCCTTCAATCCCGCCGCCGTGCTCAATCACTTTGTGACCATTCGCGGCATGTACCGCGAGCGCAAACGCGTAGTCGTTCTTGAATGGCGTTGTCATTTTCTGCAGCGACCCCGCGGACAGCACTTTGCCTCCCATGAGTCCCTGCTCCCAGCGCAGCAAGTCTTCCGTAGTCGAGTAGAGCGCGCCAGCCGAGAGGGGGATGCTCATGTCGATATATCCAGCATTCGTCGGACCTTTGGGGCCGGGCGCATACCCCGAAGCACGATGCAGGATAATTTCCGAGTTGGAATCGTATCCCGAGTCCTTCATCCCCAGCGGGTTGAAGATATTCTCTTGCACGAACTGACGGTAGCTCTGCTGACTGATCTTCTCGATCAAATAGCCGAGCAAAACATAGCCAGAGTTACTGTAATTCCACTTCTCTCCTGGCTGAAACTCGAGCGGTTTGTCACGAAAGCGCGCGACCAGCTTCTCCGGAGTGGTGGCAAATGCTTCGGTCGAAGAATAGTCAGGAAATCCGGTGAAGCTCGGAATGCCCGAAGTGTGCGTCAGCAGATGGAAGATCGTCACCTGGTCCCATGCTGCCGGCGGATCGGGCATGTATTTCTTCACCGGATCCTCAACCTTTAATTTGCCGCGCTCCTCAAGCAGCAGGATGCAGGCCGCCGTGAACTGCTTCGTGATCGAACCCAGTCGAAATTTGGCGGTGGGAGAATTCGGAACATCCCACTCCAGATTGGCCGACCCATAACCCTTGCTGAGGATTACTTTCCCATCGCGCGCTACCAGGACGGACCCCATAAATTGTTTTGCATCCAGGTAGGAGCGCACCACTTGCTCCATGCGGGCAACGTTGTCTTGCGCCAGGCAGATGCTGACCAACAAGAAAGCGATTGCAATCCTTCGAAACATGGCACTCCTTTCAACGGGCAGCAAGTCGAAGAATTATACGAGGAGAATTCTCGGTGCTCGGGGCCGGCGCTGCGCAAGCCGTTTAACCGGACTGGTCCAGGACCTCACGAACTTTGCCCGCCAGGGACGAAGGGGTGAAGGGCTTTTGCAGAAAGGAAGTACCCTCATCCAGCACTCCGTGATGAACGATGGCGTTCGTGGTGTATCCCGACATGTACAAGACTTTGATCCCCGGTCTGCGGGCCATGACCTGCTTTGCGACTTCGCGGCCGCCGCTTCCGGGCATGACGACATCGGTTAGGAGCAGGTGGATCGTACCTCTATGCTGCTCGCATTGGGAGACCACTGCCGGAGCATCGGCGACCAGCACGGTGTAGCCGCAAGCGGTCAGCACGGAGCCTGCCAGGTCGCGAACCTGGTTGTCATCCTCCACCAGCAGAATAGTCTCGGAACCCCGGAGGGTCGCTGCGCGAGTCGGCTTGCCCGACAACGTTTCCGCCGGTTCTTCCACCCTGGGGAGATAAATCTTGAAGGTCGTGCCGTGACCCGGTTCGCTGTAGACCTCAATGAAGCCCTCGCTCTGCTTCACAATCCCGTACGCCATGGAGAGTCCCAATCCCGTGCCTCGCCCCATCACTTTCGTGGTGAAGAAAGGCTCAAAGATGTGCGTCTGTGTTTCCAAATCCATGCCAACGCCAGTGTCACTCACGGCCAGCATCACGTAATGGCCCGGAATCACGCCCACGTGCTCGCGAGCGTAGGCTTCGTCCAGATCTATGTTGGCCGTTTCCAGCGTCAGGCTTCCGCCCTTCGGCATGGCGTCGCGTGCGTTCACCGCGAGGTTCATGATCACTTGTTCGATCTGCCCTGGGTCGGCTTTCACGCAACCCAGACTCGGCTCGATGACGCTCTTCATCTCGATGTCCTCACCAATCAGGCGCCGCAGCATCTTGTCGAGGTTCACCACCAGCGAGTTGAGGTTGATGACTTTGGGCTGCAGCACCTGGTGGCGGCTGTAGGCCAACAACTGCCGAGTCAGGGATGCGGCGCGATCCGCCGCCTGGTCGATGTTTCCGATCAAGGCGCGGAGCCTCTCCTCCTGCACGGCATCAAGAACCAGGCCGGTGTAACCCTTGATGACGGTCAGCAGATTGTTGAAGTCATGAGCGATTCCGCCGGACAGAGTCCCGATCGCTTCCATTTTCTGGGTTTGGCGGAGCTGCTCTTCGAGCTTCCGCCGATCTGTGATGTCCAAAGAAACGCCGATCAGTCCAATCAACTCGCCTTGGGGACCAAAGTAGGGACTCTTGGTCGACAGAAAGAAGCGCGTAGCAGCCGGCAGGTTCAGGGTGAGTTCATAGGTCAGAGCTTTTCGCGACTGGATGACCTGCGCATCGGCTTGCTCGATGGCTCGGGCCGTGTCTGGGGGAAACAGTTCGGAATCAGCCTTCCCCATGACTTCCGGGACCGTGCGGCCGAGCATTTGGGCGCCCGGCGTGTTGATCATGAGATAGCGGCCCTGGAGGTCCTTGACGAAAACGACTTCGTTCGCTCCTTCCATGATCGAATGCAGCAGGCGATGACTTTGGCGAAGCTCTTCCGCGCTGCGCTCCTGCTCCTTCTGCGTGATGATCAGGCGCGCGTAAGTAATCACCAGTGAAACCAGAACCGCGGCGGCGGCGACCACAAGCTGTCCGCGAACGATCTGCGACGCCATCAGGATCACCAGAAGCGGAAAAATGAGCGGCATTAATTGTGTCGTCAGCAGTCGCAAGTAGGACGAGGTAGCTGGCTTCGCGGTCCTAATTTCAGCAGAATGATTCCAGGACGTTGCGATCATGATCGGGATCAGCAGCGTCGCACTCCAGATCAGGTCAAACGAGTCTCCGGCAGGCGGTTCCGGCATCCCCAGCACAAAGAATGCGTCGGTCACAACCGACACCGTGCGGAAGTAGCCAAAGCGCAGGAAAAGCGTCCGAGCGGGGCCGGCAGGAGTGCTTAGACCGCGTAGGAAAAAGCCAGCCGTGATGAGACTATCTGTCGCCAGAGCCAGCCGCCAGGGCGCGAACCCCTCGCCTGGCAGCGCAAAGTTAGAAGAATACAGGTAGAGCAAGACGAAGACGATGGCAACCTGCGCGAAGTCCAGAATTCGCCGCCAGTCCGTCCCTTCGGGTTCCGACTCCGGATCGAGGAACAGACACATGACCAGAGGAGCGGTCCACGCGTTGACGAACATGTCAATGACCCAGGGATGGCGGCCGACGGAGGCGTGGAAAGTTTTGGTGAAGGTTGCCAGCCCCACACCCATCGCCAGCAGCGTGAAACCGACCGTTGCTAATCGCCAGAACGTCCGTCCAAAGGGCCCGGAACGCCGGGCAGCCTGGACGCAGGCCGCGATGGTGAGAACGCCGATGGAAAGCTGAAGCAGATCTGACAGGAAGGTTCGAACCTGGTCGTTGCCCACGGCCTGGAGAACCATGACGTGCGCGCCCCAGCACAGCAACGCCCCGATCCGTATTCGGTTCGATCCGCGCATGCCGTCACCGAACCTCACAAAATGGGCACCAGTCTATCGCAATCCAGGAATTTCACCCAGCGATCGGCGCGTACAGCGCGTACAGGCGCCGTCGCCGCGCCCGCTCCGGGTGAGAGGGCGCGGCAGTGAGTTTCGGGCAGGAGCTCATGAACCCACTACCATATTTCAGCCTTGGTTGCCCTCCTGGTGTAAAATAGACCTAATCTGTAGTCCGCCCCTTCGTAGTTCGTCATTCCGAGGTGCATAGATGAGCGACTCCCCCGATAGGCCCTTGACTCCCCTGTACCGTTGCCCCGATTGTGGTGGCGAAGTGGGCTTCCGCTCCCGCCGTCGTACGTTCGCGGAACGATTTCTCCTGCCGCTGTTGCTGCTGAAGCCGGTGCGCTGTGGGGAATGTTTCCGGCGGGACTACCGGCTGATTTTCACCCCGGTGCGTGAACGGCTGTCCGACACGCCGAGAATCATGCCTGGGAAACATACGCCGGCTACGTCCGATCGCAACGTTGCCTAGCAGCGGCCGTCGCCGCTATACTGCTTGCAGGCTTTTGTTGTAGGAAAGATTGGCCGCGGCGGTTTTTTGTCCGCGGGATCAAGAGGAGGCCGTCTTCAGCAGTAGTGAGGACCGAATCCGGGCTAGCCAGGCCAGTGTCGCAGTATCAGGGCCTTCTGTTGGGTTGCAACCGACTTCGTCCGGTCTGGCATGGGTCTGGGTTAACCGAGTCTGGGCTAACCGAGTCTGGGCTAACCGAAGGTGGGTGAGCCGAGCCGCTGAGAGTCTCTTCTCCGTTCTGTTTCCTTCCCATTGCCGCATTTGCGGCGAGCCGCTGCTGAATATCTCGCGGCTCCCGGTGTGCCCCGATTGCGTGGCCGGTATTCTTCCGGTTCGCGGCAAGAGGTGCTCCATTTGCGGAGAGCGCGTGCTTTCCTGCTACGCGGAGAGCGACCCCGAAGGCTTGCGGCGATGCCCGGTCTGCCGCTGCATCGAGCGTCCCTTTGCGCGGGCCGTGGCCTACGGCAGCTATGACGGCGGTTTCCGCGAACCGATTCATCTACGGAAGTACAACGGTGTACGGCCCGCGGCCAAGATGCTAGGACGCATGCTGTCTGAGGCTCTGACCGCACTCGAGCCTGACTTTGAGCAGGCCAGGTTTGAGCGTGGCATGTATGACCAGCAGCCGATCCTGGTGGTTCCGGTGCCGCTGTATAGATCCAAGCGGCGACAACGCGAATACAATCAGGCGGAACTAATCGCGCGGTCCGCGCTGAAGTTTCATCCGGCGCCGGCACAATTGCAGCTGGCCCCCGATCTTCTGCAGCGCCCTCGCGACCCACATTCTCAGATCGGCTTGACCGACCACCAGGGCCGCGAAAACCTGCGCGGAGCCTTCGCCGTCACGCGTGCCGCAGAAGTCACTGGCCGCGACGTGCTTCTCGTGGATGATGTCTCTACGACCGGCACCACGGCCACCGAGTGTGCCCGGGTGCTGCGCCGCGCTGGAGCCCGCCAGGTGTGGGTTGCGACCGTGGCGCGTAGGCTGAAATTGGCATCTAACTATGCTGAATTTCGACCGGACGATGCGGGAGTGAGCGAGGAGCTGACGGCAGCAGTAGGCGATTGAAAAATGGCAGTTTCAAAATTCGAGTTTCAGATACCCGAAAGCACCCGAAACTTGAAACCCGAAATTTGAAACATGGAAACTTTTTATGTCACTGCGGATGGATCACGATGCAGTCTCCCGGCATGCCGCCGGCCTGTTCTCGTCGGCGGCCATGCACCGGCCCGGGGACGGCCATGCTCTGCTCGCGCCCGTCCTGGTGCTGAACGCTTCCTACGAGCCCATCAATGTATGCGCCGCGCGCCGTGCGCTGGTTCTCGTGCTCAAGGGCGTGGCCATGACCGAGGAAGAGAACGGACACTTTCTGCACTCGGCGCGAGTGGCCATGCGCCTGCCCTCGGTGATCCGCCTGCTGGAGTACCGCCGCATTCCGCACCAGAGCCGCGCACTCTCGCGCAAGAACATCCTGCTGCGCGACCGCAACACCTGCCAGTATTGCACCACCGTGCTGCCCTCGGGTGAACTGACGCTGGACCACGTGATCCCGCGCTCCCGCGGAGGGTCGTCCACCTGGGAGAATTTGGTCGCCTGCTGCCACGCCTGTAACCGCCGCAAGGGCAACCAGATGCCCGCCGAAGCCCACATGAAGCTGATGCGCGAACCCCGCGCCTTCAACTTACACACGAGCCGCCACATCATGCGGTTGATGGGTAGGTCGGATGATAAGTGGCGGAAGTATCTTTTCTACTAGTTAAGCCGTCAGCTCTCAGCCGCCTGCTTTAAGCTGAAACCAAGATCCCTCGCTTCGCGAGGGATCACCGGCCCGGGGCGGGCTCGACTTGCGTGTCGGTTTAGCTGACAGCTGATAGCTGACAGCCAGTCCCGTCACGCCTTCGCGTATTTCAGCCACTTCAAAATTTCGGGCAGGTTCGGCCGTTTCCCATAAATGAGAATGCCGATGCGGTAAATCCTGGCGCACAGCACCAGGAGTCCGGCGATGGTCGCGATCAATAAGAGCAGGGATAGCGCGATCTGCCACAGGGGCGGTGTCTGTACCACGATTCGCGCATACATCACCACCGGTGCGAAGAACGGAATCATCGACATCCACACCATCGTTGCGGCGTCTGGGTTGCGCACCACCGGAGCCAGCATGAAGACCGAGAGAACCAGCGGAATGATGATAAAGAACTGGAGTTGCTGACCTTCCTGCTCGGTCGTGGTGATCGCGCCAATGGCTGCATACATCGTGCTGTACAAGAGATACCCGAGAAGAAAAAAGACCGCGAACGCAACCAGCACGCCCGGCGGAATCTGAAGCTCGCTGAACGCGGGCTGCATGGCCATCGCAGGCAAAGCGAATACACCCGCCATCACCACCCAGACCAGGATTTGAGTCAGACCCACCGCACCCACGCCCAGGAGCTTTCCGGCCATCAATTCCGTCGAAGTGGCGGAAGAAAGCAGTACTTCGAGGATGCGAGAATTCTTCTCTTCGAGCACGGACCTCATCACGGAAATGCCGTACAACAGCACGGCCATGTACAGCAGCATGACCATGACCACGACCTCCAGCAACTTCCCGCCACCGCTATCTTTCGCTTCCCGTCCGCGTTCCATGCGGATCGACTCGACTTTGATTGCTTTGAGCAGCCTTTCCGCTTCATCCCCGCTCAACCCATGCTTGGTCAGCCGTTCATATTGAATGACTTGGTTCAGGGTTTCGCTGAGGCGCGACCGTTCTGAGAAATAGGGCATACGGCGGCTAACCCAGGTGACCTTCCCGGACGCAATCGCATCCTCGCTCAGCCAAAGGTAGCCGTCGATGGCCTGGGAGTTGATCTTGTCTCGCAAGACGGCGCGTTCTGCCTCGGTGGGATTGGCATCTACATCGATGACGTATTTCTGGTCGGGCTTCTGTTTGGCCGCATTCGCGCCGGAGTTAGCGTCTTCGTCATCGTCGGTGTCCGTGCTCGGGGATAAGAAACGCTGGCGCACCATCTCGCCGAACTGCGGGGTCGAAGTCACCACCACGAGATGCTGCACTTTGTCTCCCATGGTGGCCAGTTTGGCCGGCAACAGCATGACGACAGTCATAATGCCGGGCAGCAGCAGGGTGAGTATCAGGAAGGAACGCGTGCGCACCCGTTCCAGATACTCCCGCTTGATGATCAGCCAGAGGTTACGCATTCGGTTGACTCACGGCCGGCTGACTCACGGCAGCGATGAAGATCTCTTCCAGCGACGGTTCCATTACCTCGAACTTGCTGAGCCGTGCGCCCGCCGACGCCAGCCTTAGCAGTTCCTGCGTGTCGGCCCCCGGCGCCAGGTGCACTTCCACATAATTGCCGTAATCGTTGCACGACTGTACCAGCCTGGATTCCTGCAGGAACCGCGCATCTCCGTCGTACTTGATCTGAACGTTGCAAGAGCCATATCCGGCCTTGATCTGGTTCAGATCGCCTTCCAGAACGGCACGCCCATGATTGACCAGGCAGATGGAGTGGCACAGTTTTTCCGCCTGATCCATGCCGTGGGTCGATAACAGGATCGTCTTGCCGCGTTTTGCCAGTTCGAGCAGAACATCCTTGAGCACGACGGTGCTGGCTGGGTCCAGCCCCGAAAAGGGTTCGTCCATGACAATCAATTCCGGATCGTGCAAGATGGCGCCGATAAACTGCACCTTCTGCTGCATTCCCTTGGAAAGCTCTTCGACTTTCTTCCCCGTCCAGGCGTTCAATTCGAAGCGCTCGCACCAGCTTTGCGCCCGCTTGAGCGCCTCTGGGCCGCTCAGTCCCTTAAGCTGGGCCAGAAATAGCAGGTGTTCCAGCACCTTCATTTTCTTGTACAGCCCGCGCTCTTCCGGAAGATAGCCGAAGCGATCCTTGTGCGTCCGCTGGAGAGGTTCTCCAAAGACAGAGATCTGGCCTAAGTCGGGGACAATGATGCCGATGATCATGCGCAGCGTGCTGGTCTTCCCGGCTCCGTTGGGCCCGAGCAGGCCGTAGATTTTACCGGGCTGGATGCTAAGGGAGAGATCATCTACGGCGACAAAGTTACCGTAGGCCTTGCGGACATTCCTCAACTCAACCGTGCCTGCGGTACTGGAAGTGGCACCAGGACTCGAGGAGCGCGCGATGGGCGGCGAGATCGACGCCATAGTCACTACAGTAAACTATTTTGGCGCGTTCGGGTCTTTGTCGTCGGGTTTTTTCTGGTCGGGCGGCTTCTGGCCCTTCGGAATCTCCTTGCCCTCGTACAGGATCTTGGAGTTGGCTCCGAAGCGCTTGTAGTCTTCATACTTGATGATTTCGCGGATGTGGATGTCCTGCAGCTTGAAGTGCAGTTCGTCGTCGGCCCGGGTATAGACCGGGAACCAATACTGGCCATCGATCTGCTGCCGCCACGTCGTAAACTTGGGGTAGAGATTCTCTTCGTTCCCGTGCTTCTTGCGGATGTCAGGCACGCTCTTGCCGTACGTCTTGACGATCTGAAAATCGTGGTCATCGACCCAGATGCGTCCCTGAAAATATCGCTTTTTCCCTTCGATCTGCTTGGGAGCGAGGTCGAAGACGTAGCAGTGGACTTCATCTTCCTGCTGCTGGCCCACATAGAGGATGTTATATTCCGGCAGGTCGGTCTCGGTCAGCACAAACGGCATGCGGTGCCGGATATCTTCGAAGTCGCCCTGGTCCATGGACAGTCCGCCCTGCTCCAGCGAGGATTGCGGCGCAAAGACAACGTTCTCGATCCGCTTGCCCTGGTCGTTAAACATCACGTCGTAGACTTCGCGGTACTGTCCAGTCACGGTCTCGCCGTCCAGAGTTTCGACCTTCACATCCTGGCGGTAGGTGTACTGGTCGCGCGCCTTGGCAAATTCCGTTTCCTTAGCGGCGAAGCGCTTGATGATCTCTTCCGGGGTCGTGCCGGCAGGCGGAGTGTCATCTAGTGGCCCTTCCTGGGCGCGCGCGGGCAAAGCCGCCAGCCCACAGGCCAGCAACGTCAGACAAAGCAGCCAACGACCGAATACCGATTTCATAGCTCTAGTTTAGCGGATTGGCCAGCGACTTGGTAGAAACGTGCCTGGCAACGTCTGCTGTCCGGCCTGAAGAGGCTAGGCAGCCATCAAGACGCAGCGAGCAGAGAAGAAACGCAGCAAACCGCGGCTCTCCCGAAGCACACCCGCGGCAACCCGACCCTCCAACCCCTCTCCGCTCAGTGAGGCCGGAGGGAAGGGTGCTGCAGTTCTGCCACTCAGTTGGATGCCGGAGCGGGAAAGAGGTTGCCGGACGTTGCCGCGTGCTTTGTCATCCATCACATCCCAAGAGGACCTTGTCATCCTGAGGCCCGGTTTTTGCAGGCCGAAGGATCTATGCACTGGCCGGCAGCGCCGAAAAGGGAGGGGAGTGCTAGGTCCTTCGCCGTCAATCCCCACGGCTCAGGATGATAACTTTGCGGGATTCTGGGTGCCTGACAGCACAATGCCCGTGTTCGGCTGAAACGCATGCCGCTCGTACCACATCCAGGCTCAAGCCCCTGCATGCGGGATTCACCGAGACAATCAGCGCCATCTTCTTCCTCCGCAGCCCGCCCTTGATCTCCTTCTCACGCTCAATCGCATTGTGGATGTCTTCGAAGCCTTCAAAATAAACGAGGCGATCGAGCCCTGTACTTCGCAGTCAAGCAGGAGCCAGTTCCCATCTTGGTCTCGCGCACTCTTCGAATGAGCCTGTTCGTCACGCCGGGGTAGAGGGTCTTCGACCGGTTCGACATGATGTAGACGAAATACGTCTTAGGGGAACGCACGTGGTCTTCTTCCCTCAGGAGTCTGGCACATTGCCCGAGAACATGTCGGTGACGCATGAACATCATTAGCTGTGCAGAACCCGCGCTGCTTGTCATCCTGTCATCCTGAGGCGGGCGCCTTTTGCCGCCGAAGGACCGATGCAACGGGCCGGCGAGTACATAGATCCTGCGCCCTGCAAAAACCGCAGTCCTCAGGATGACAAGGCTTAAGGTGGAGGGAAGTTGAAAGCTAGCCGCTCTAGCCGCTAGAAGCTACCCGCTCCCCCCTGCTACACTTTTCCGTTTGCCGCAGGAGGCTCTCATGCGCCGTCTTCTTCTCTCCCTTCTCGTGCTTGCCTTCACCCTTCCCGCACTGCCCCAAGCCAAGCATCCTTTCACCTTCGAAGACATGATGAAGCTGAAGCGCGTGGGCGAGCCCGTGGTCTCGCCCGATGGCAAGTGGGTCGTCTTCAGCGTGGTCGATGTCGATCTCGAAGCCAATACCAAGACGCCGCACATCTGGATCGTGCCCACGGCGGGAGGTCAGGAGCGCGAGCTCATCCCCGATCAGGACGGCGACCGTCCGCGCTGGGCGCCGGACGGCAAGCGCTTCGCATTTCTGTCGACGAAAGAAGGCGGCTCACAAGTCTGGGTTGCGGATTTCGACGGCGCCGCGGGAACGCTGCCCGGCATCCATCAATTGACTCATATCGCCACTGAAGCGGGCGGCGAATTGTGGTCTCCTGACGGGAAGAACCTCCTGTTCACGTCGGATGTGTATCCCGAGTGCGATGGTGCGCCAGAATCGGAACTGTCATGCAACGCGAGGAAGTTGGAGGAGGCGAACAAATCCAAGGTCAAGGCGCAAATCTTCGATCATCTGCTCTATCGCCACTGGAACGCTTACAAAGAAGGGAAGCGCAGCCACATTTTGCTGACCCGAGTCCCCGCGTCGTTTCCTACTCCTACCAATCCCGGTGTGTACCATGGACCTCTGATGCCCGTGCCTATCGACCTCACGCCCGGCGACTACGATGCGCCCGTGTTTTCTCTCGGCGGGCAGGATGACTATGCCTTCTCGCCGGACGGGCAGGAGATTTGCTACACCTCGAATCACGACAAGAATCCGGCGGCTTCGACCAACAACGATCTGTGGATCGTCCCGGTGAATGTAACGGCCGTGGTTTCTGGACAAACGGCGTATCGACAACAACCCCAGGCGAAGAACATCACCGCCGACAATCTCGCCAGCGACTCGACGCCGCTCTATTCACCCGATGGCCGCTACATCGCCTACCGTGCCCAACAGCGTCCGGGATACGAGAGCGACCGCTTCCGGTTGATGCTCTACGACCGCAAGACGGGCGAGAAGAAAAATCTGACGGAAGTGCTGGACCTTTGGGTGGGAGACTTTGTTTGGAACTCGCCGAGCAGCGACGGACTTTTATTTTCCGCGGAGCAAAACGGACAGAATGCAATCTACCTCGTGGGCACGAATTCCCAATCAACTCCCGCCCTGATCGTGAAATCACAAAGTGGCGACCTCATACCCGCTCTAGGCGGTGACAAGCTTGTGCCACTCCCGAATCTTTGGGGCTACGCAGGCGATTTTGCCGTCACTCCCAATGGCGAATCCGTGCTCTACACATGCATGTCGTTGCACGCTCCAAATGAGATCTGTGCAGTTCGTCCGTTCAGCGCTGCGTCTGGACAAGAGCGCCGGGCCCTCACTCATCTCAACCGTGCCGTCCTCTCGCAAGTCGACATGTCCCCGCTCGAAACCTTCTGGTTCCCCGGGGCTCACGACGACAAGGTCCAAGGCTTCCTGGTCAAGCCGCCGAACTTTGACGCCTCGAAGAAATATCCCGTGAAGTTCCTCATCCACGGCGGGCCGCAAGGCGCATGGGGAGACGACTGGAGCTTTCGCTGGAATCCCGAACTGTTCGCAGCCAACGGATACGTGGTCATTATGATCAACTTCCACGGCTCGACCGGATACGGGCAGAAGTTCATTGACGCCATCAACGGCGACTGGGGCGGCGCTCCCTATGAAGACCTGATGAAGGGCCTCGACTACGCGGAGCAGACGTATCCGTTCATCGACAAGAACCGCGAGTGCGCGCTAGGCGCGAGCTACGGCGGATACGCCATCAACTGGATCCTTGGCCACACCGACCGCTTCAAATGCCTGGTATCGCACGACGGCATGTTCAACGCCGAGTCCGCCTGGGGCACGACCGAGGAACTCTGGTTCAATAACTGGGAGTTCAAAGGCACTCCCTACGACAACCGCGCGATGTACCAGAAGTGGTCGCCGCACCAGTACGCCAAGAATTTCAAGACGCCCACGCTGGTCATCCACGGCCAGCGCGATTACCGTCTCGACGTGAGCGAAGGCTTCCAGCTTTTCACCACGCTGCAGATGGAAGGCGTCCCCTCGAAGATGCTGTATTTCCCCGACGAAGGCCACTGGGTGCTGAAGCCGCAGAATTCACAGCTCTGGTACAAAACGGTGAATGATTGGGTGGATCAGTGGACGAAGTGAAGCCGGCTTCGGCGGGACAGCCGCCTTCGGCTGTCCGCCGAACGGAGTTCGGCCTGTATTCGGTAGGACCGCTACTGTTCAGATGAAGTCTTTGCTGTTTCGTCAGGATGCACGAGCTTTACCTGGTCATCGAATGCGCGCTGCAACATTTCCGCATACCAGTCGGAGCGAGGCTGATGAACCGAGCCAAACGGCAGAGGTTGGTCATGCTTGATTTTGAACGGCGCATCGGCACATGCGGTGCATTCTGCCTCTCGAGGTGTTCGCGGTCCGGCCCTTGGTACCCTTTGCAGCCATTGGGTGATTCGGAGGGTCGGTTTTCGAGTTCGCACGCCTGCAGCCTAACACCCCTCGTCCCAGGAGGGACGCGTTTCATTCCTAACCTTAACCCGGCGTTCAAAACGCGGAACTACTCTCGGTGGTCCCTGCGGGCCGCGTCTACTGCAGGTCCAGCCGCCGGATCGTCGTCTCGCCCGCCTTCTTCACGCCCAGCGCAATGGGCCGCGGCGGTCCTTTGCGCGGGATGGTAGCCAGCACCCACAACTCGTCGCCCCTTGGCAGCCCGGTCGGGTCCTTCGCGGTGTCCGGGATGAAGAATAGGATCGGCTGGTTCAGCCGGAGCCGATTCGCGCCATTTCCCGGCCAGTGCATGAAGGTCAGGTGGTCACAATTCCACATCGAACCGTTATCGAATTCCACAGTGGGCTTACCGTCGCGCACCACAATGGAACCGCACCCCTGACCGTAGTTATTCAGCCCGTTCTGCATCTGGGTCGCGAACCTCTTTGCAATTTCATCGGGCGAGCGCGAGTCATCGAGCACGATCTGCAGGCCGACATAGCGTCCGCGGATCGGCAGGTTGGGATCGTAGCGCGCCGTTTCAAACCAGGCCTGCGGACGGGTGCGCCGGTCATAGAGCAACTTGGCTCCGAGCGAACATACAATGAGAATCTGAATCAGCGCAACGACAGCGGCCTTAGTCAGCGGCTTCATGCGGCGCCTCCCGCGGTTGTGGGAGCAGTTCGAGTGCGCGCCACCAGCTTGCGGCGCAGCCGCTCCAGTTGCCATCCTCCCAGCAGGAAGAGAACTCCGAAGCCGACGAGAGAGGCGGAGCGGTCCAGCTTGTCCATCACATTCGAGAAATAAAAGACAATGATGGTAAAGGCGAATCCCGCCACGCCCAGGTTGATGCGCTCGCGGCGGTTTTCCTGCAGCCCCCAAACCACCAGTCCGATCGAGGCCAGGGCGCACAGCGCGTGGATCATCACGTTCTGGAACGAGCTGCGATCATCGAGCAGCGCCACCACGTACACCCACAGACCGTAACCCAGGTTCCAGACCGCGGCCTTGCCACGCAGGAAATAAGCCGCTACCAAGGGAAGGCCGAAGGCCATCAGCAGTCCGGCGACGTGCAGAGAAAACGGAAGCGGCAGCGACGTACGGCCAAAGAAGGGCTGGTGGAGCATCGCCAGAACCGCACAAACGGGAAGCACCCCCAGTCCTCCCACCCAAACCAAGGCCCGCCGAAAATAAGAATCCGCCCCGGGTCGCCGCGCGCTCAAATAGGTAATCGACAACAGGACGAGGAACTGAAAGAGCAGGCGATCCATGTCCGTGAAGTACTGTGCCTGGACGCTCCATTCCGAGGCGATCCACGCCGGGATGAGAAGCGCACTCAGCGTGGCCTGGAGCCAGTCGCGTAGTACCAGCCACGAAAGCACAGCGCCGATTGCCCACAGCAATATCCCGCCCGGCCAGTGTTCCTGGAGGTTGAAGATCTGCCCGGCCAGATAAATGCCGCCGCCGAGAGCCACCGTGCCGATGGCATGCAGCGCCAGTCCCAGCGGCCGCAGGCGAGGCAGAAGGAGGCCACCAGCCAAATGAAAGCCCGCGATCATCGCCAGCACCAGTAGGAAGCGCTGCGTGGGCGAGAGGTCGTCCCAGTGAGCCGCAACGAATAGCAGCACACCCGCGGCCACCATGATGGAGCCAAAGGCGACGGCGAATATGACCGGCCACCGCACACCGGGAGGCTCGTGCGCAGACTCGAAGTCACGAATGCGTCCGGCTGTCTGGGAATCGAGAATGCCGGCCTCGGTCCATCGCTGCAGTTGCTGCTCGAGCTGGTCGGAAGTGGCCATGAATTCGTCGCGGCCAAGTTAGCGCAATTGCGGCCGGATATCAAATGAACGTGGGAAGTTGAAAAAACTTGCACTCGTGCGCACATGCCTTTGGTGCACGTCTCGGCGGTTACTTTCGGATAGTGTGAAGACTTGCCGGGCAATGCTAGCCTCACGGGGTGTCGAAATGGATGCGATGTGCGCTCGTGCTCCTCGCCGGCGGAGGAGTCTGCCTGGTGGCGTTGTTTGCCGGTGGCTCCTGGGGACCGTGTGGACCGAGCAGCATCGTGGGATTGATCGGCCTGCTGGGCATGCTGATCTGCTTTCCGCTGGCCGGCCTCGTCCTCCTCGCCTGCGGACTCCGCGCTCTCGTGCAGGGTCTCCGCGGTGGTCCGGAGGGCGCTGCCTAAAGATGTAAGTTATCTGCGCCCGGTTCTCGTCTGCGATTCATAACCTCCGTCATGGCGTTTCAAGGGGACAAGACCGTTTTACCGCTCCTGTTCGCCAACGGGCCGCACCACGCCAACCGGCAGCCGCCCGATGGGCGGGTTTCTTTCACCGGTATGATTCCCATTCGTTAGCGCAGGGAACACCTGGAGCGGATAGTCGAGCCAGGCGTTGGTACCGGCCGTGACTCCCACATCTACTTCTACGGGCGCGCTGAAGCCGCCGGCCGAAGGGCACAACGCTGGCGAGGCCGTTCACATCGGTGGTGGCGGAGCTCTGGCTCACCTTCAGGATCACGGGCATGGCAGGATTACCAGGGTTGGTCTCGCTATGACAGAGGTCACAACCGCCGGTGGATTTCAGGGCGAAAACTCATCCGTGTCCTCTTCAAACGCTGCAATTTATTTGCGCAACACCACGCGATTTCCGAGGCCGGGCTTTCCGGTGGGCTGAAAAGTGATACGATTCCTTGGCCCACTCGATGATCCCGCCCTCCAGCATCGCCCACTACAAGATCACGACCAAGCTTGGCGAAGGCGGCATGGGCGCCGTTTACCGGGCCACCGACACCAAGCTGGGACGCGACGTAGCCATCAAAGTTCTTCCCGACTCCTTAGCCGGGGACACCGACCGGTTGGCCCGCTTCACGCGCGAAGCCCAGGTTCTGGCCTCGCTGAATCACCCGAATATCGCCGCGATCTATGGCGTCGAAGATCGCGCTCTTATCCTCGAACTGGTCGAAGGTCCTACGCTCGCGGAGCGCCTGGCGCAGGGACCGATTCCGCTGGAAGAGGCCCTGCCCATTGCGCGCCAGATTGCGGAAGCCATGGAGTTCGCGCACGAGCGCGGCATTATCCATCGCGATTTGAAGCCGGCGAACATCAAGATTCGTGAAGATGGAACGGTGAAGGTGTTGGACTTCGGCCTGGCGAAGGCCTTCGCTGCGGAGGATGCGAGCGGATCGGCGAACGCCATGAATTCGCCGACGCTCACCGCACGCGCGACACAGATCGGCGTGATTCTGGGAACGGCCGCCTACATGGCTCCCGAGCAGGCCAAGGGCAAGACCGTCGACCGCCGCGCCGATATCTGGGCGTTTGGAGTGGTGCTCTACGAGATGCTCAGTGGCGAGCGCGGCTACCAGGCTGACGACGTGTCGGACACGCTAGCGGCGGTGCTGACCCGCGAAGTTGACTGGACGAGTCTGCCCGCGAACATTCCGCTGCGATTGCGTGCCCTGCTGCGCGACTATCTGGCGCGCGATCCGAAGCAACGCCTCCGCGACATCGGTGAAGCCCGACGCGTGCTCGATCAGCTGATCAGCGGCGCTCCGGATTCCGGCGCGGCCGCGTCGTCCACCCCTATTGCAGCAGAGCCCCCGCAGATCGGAGGCTGGCAGCGCGCCCTGCCGTGGACGATTGCCGCGATCGCCGTCGTGGCCGCTGTCGCTGCGCTCCTCTGGCGAGGGAACGCGAACGCGGTTCGCCCAGCCGAGGCGCGCCTTCAGATCGTGGTACCAGGCGATAGCAACGACATCGTGCTGTCACCCGATGGACGCCAGATTCTATTCATGGCCCCAGCGGAGAAAGGCAACGGCCAGCAGTGGTGGCTCCGTCCTCTCGATTCCGAGGTCGCGAAGCCGCTCGCGGGAACGGAATCGAGCAGCCAGCCCTTCTGGTCCGCCGACAGCAAGTCGATCGGATTTTTTTCCCATCAGAAGCTGAGCCGAATCGACGTGGAAAGCGGGGCGGTGCAGACCTTGGCCGACGCCCCCACGCCGCGCGGCGGAGCGTGGAATCGTGACGGCACCATTCTGTTTGCTCCCGCCGGCAACGGACCGTTGTACCGGATTCCGGCGACGGGCGGGCGGCCGGAGCAGGTGACCGAACAGCGGACGCCCCAGGAAGCCAGCCATCGCGATCCTCAGTTTCTTCCTGACGGGCATCACTTTTTGTTCTGGATTATCGGTCCGCCGGAAGTGCAAGGCGAATACGTCGGTTCCCTCGACGACAAGGAATATCACCGTCTGTGCGCGGCCGACGGGCCGGCGACGTTCGTGCCACCCAACCACATTCTCCTGGAGCGGGAACGCGTGTTGTATGCGCAGCGCTTCGATCCCGCAAGAATGGAGATCGCCGGAGAACCCTTCCCGGTCGCGTCAGGCATTTCCTCGGATCGGACCAATTTCAGGCGGGTCACGGCCTCCGACACAGGACTGATTGCATACCGTCCCGATGAAACCACGCGGCGACAAGTCACCTGGGTCGATCGGTCCGGCAAGCCGGCGGGAACGGTGGGCGATCCTCTAGCCGATGTGGCCCTGGGAGAGCTCTCACCCGACGGCCGAACGCTGGCGATCACCGCCCGGCGGGGTGAGAACGGCGCGCCCGACGTTTTTCTTGTGGATATGTCCCGCGGCACGCTCACCCGGCTCACCACGGAGAACAGCGGCGCAGCGCGCTGGTCGCCGGATGGCACGCGCATCGCGTTCAGCGCGGGGCGCAGCGGTATTCTCGATCTCTATTGGAAGGTGGTGGGCGGCAGCGGCCCGGATGAGGAGCTGTTCGTCTCCAAAGAAGCCAAGAACCTGTCGGACTGGTCGCCTGACGGCAAATACATTCTGTTTTCGAGCCAGAGTCCCACCACCGCGCGCGACGTGTGGGCCCTGCCGGTCGACGGGGCCGATCGGAAACCATTTCCCGTGGCTCAGACTGCGGCCGAGGAAACGAGTGGAAGATTCTCTCCCGACGGCAAATGGGTCGCATACGTCTCGGATGAGACCGGCCATGCCGAAGTTTTCGTGCGTCCGTTTCCCGGCCCGGGCCCGGCAGTGCGCGTCTCCACCGGAGGCGGGCAGTCACCCTTCTTTCGGCACGATGGTAAGGAGTTGTACTACACGAACGAAGGTCAATTAATGGGGGTCTCGGTAAGCGCGTCGGGCAGAGGCACTCTCGATTTCGGATTGCCTCAATCCCTCTTCAAGTTCAAGGGCTTCCTCGTGCCAGAGTCCGATGGAACTCGATTCCTGTCCCTGTTGCCCCTCGGCGATGTCAGCCGCCCTCCGATCACCGTGATCCTCAACTGGTCGGGCCAACAGAAATAGAAGAAGATTGCCAGGGGCATTCGCGGTTTCAGCGGATTTCCCAGCGTAGCGGAGTGCCGGGTGTACTCGCTCCGCTAAAGTTGATCGCCCCCGCCGATTTCGCCAATCGCTCCACAGAGCCATTGCTCTTGACTTGCTGCATTCGCGCTGCTTCCGCGGTGGAGAGCCTGAGTTCAATTCCCCAATGTCCAGCCACTGCAGGTCCGTACCATCCGGCATAGCCATTCTTGGACTTCGTGAATCCTAGTAATGGAGAACTGAATTCGTACTCGTCCAGCGGCAGAGTTGGCTGCAGGCGCAGTCCGGCCTCATGAAATGCAAGCCCTAACAGCTTCGCAGCGCTGTAGAGAGGCCAGGCATGCGGGTGCATGTTCATCACCGGGAAATCCGTCCAGTTGAAACCCCAATCTGGTTGCGTCTTGACGCCAGGGATGGATGCTTCCGCGAACATGGTCTGTCCCGGATGACGCGACAGTACGGAACTGTAAGTGTCAGGACCACTCCAGATGCCGTACCAGATTTCGGGGTAGGCTTCGGCGTGGAGCGCGAGGGAGTTCTTCTTCCATTCATCCCAAGCCAGCCGTCCGTCTGCGAGAGCCAGCGCCCAGATCAGAGTTCCGTTGATCGATGGCCAGATTCCCCCGTTCGTCATAGTGCCGGCCGGAGTGCTCATCGTTTCCTCGCCCTTGCTCTGCAATAAGGCGCCGATCGGTGAAGGTTTGCGCACCAATTCGTCGAGAGCCCTGACGAGTCGCGCGCGCTGGTCGGCAGTGGCCGCACCGCCGATGATCGCCCAGGGCTGGGGCTCCAGCCACACGTGATCTTCGCCGATCCATCCCAGTTGTTGGCCGAGCCATGCGCGACGGAACCACGATCCCGCCCATTGAGCGCGAACCGCCTGGCTTTGGGCTTCGGCCCTGCCGTGCGCTTCCCTGGCTCCGTTGGCATCTCCTAGATAGCTCAGCAATGTGCCGTAGTAGTCGAGAACGTAGGAGGCCATCGCGGCGTTCAGAACGCTCTCCCCGTGCTGGCGTACTTCGCCGAACTGCGCCGGCGGAACGTGGCCGACCACAACTTCATCGTTCCAGTCCCCATTGGAAAGCCGCATCAGGCCGTGTTCTCCGACGCCGATGCTCTCCACGAGATGCACGTACGATCGCCGCAGGAGTTCGCGAATCGTAGGATCGCTGGCGTTGGCTTCCTGCCGCGGGTACGCAGGGATCTTCTCGTCGAAGAATGCCTTGTCGCGCGTGGCCAGCACATACTCGCTCGCCGCCCAGAGCAGCCACATCTCCTGGTCACTGGGTCGATAAATGACCGGCATCGGCACGCCACAGCCCACGATGCCGTAAGGAATCGATCCGTCGGGCTGAATTTCTTTCAACGTGTAGCGAATGACTTCGCGCACGATCTCAGGATCGCTGAAGATGAAAGGCATTGCGTGTTGCAGCGGATCGCGAGCCGCTCCCTGGAATCCCATGATGTATTGGTAGACGTGGCCCTGTGACAGAATGTGCTCGCGGAAGAAGCTGTCATACGTCAGATCGCTGCGCAGATAGTAATTGTGCCAGGAAGTTTCCCGCTCGACCCACGGTTCGGCAGGGACGCGCAATCGGACGCCGTCGGTCTTCCAGTGTGCGCTGGAACGCGCCCACGCCGAGCCCACATCGGCTTGATATCTCTTCACCAGGGGGTCGAGCGCGAAGCCTTGCGGAAGGTATCCGTAGAGAAAGTGCAGGCCGCGGGTCTCGCCGGGTTTCAGGATGACGTGACGTTCCAGCAGCAGCGCGCTTTCAGGACCGGTTGAACCGAGATCATGGTTGAACTTGGCGGCAAGCCCGGCCGGATGCTCGATGCCTCCACGGCCGAAAAACTCAGTGGCGTTGGTCGCAAAGCCGTCGATTGGGCCGTCGAGCGAGACCAAAAACGTCGATGGCGGATTCAGATCTTCCATCGCTGTTCCGGGCGCGAGAGTTGGTAGCGGACCGCCAAAAAAGGTCGACGGATTGTTCTGCAGAAACGCTTCCACCCTCTTCCACGCCTGATCGTCTTCGGACGTACGTCCCAGGAACCTCTGCTGCTCGATAAGGCCAAGCCTTTGCGACAAGACCTGAAATTGGTGGGCGAAGCGCCCGGCAAATTCCCGGCGAACTTCGGCGGCATTCGATGCCAGACGGCCCAGGTCCGCCTGCAGCCGCGAGCGATAAGAAAACTGATAGTTCAGGCAGCCCCAATACTCAACCCAGCGGAGGTCGGCTGAGGTCGTTCCGTGGTTGCTGATGTTCACCTGCGAGATCAGAACCGGGTCGTCGCCGAAGGGAGCGAAAATCACCTGGTCGATTTCCCAGTGGTTTCCTTTGACCGTCTTGTGGAAGTAGCCTTCACCCAGAATGCGATCGAACGACTCGCCGTTCCCGGGATAGTAGGTGCTGAGAACGTTTGTCCCGTCCGTAAGAAATCCGATGCCCGCGCCATAGTGGTGATGCTCGGGTGAATAATCATTCAGGAATTTCGGCGAGCCTTCATCCTGCCGGACCTGCACATATCCGTAGTTCGAGACGGCCGCGACCAGTCGATCGTTTCCCACCTGGTGCGTATGGTCCGTCGCAACTCGCCACTGCTTGTGGACGGGATACACGGCCTTGGGATCCGTGATTTGATTGCAGGTGTAGTGATAGGCTGGGAGGCCAAATTGATCGGTGATCCACTCACCGAAATGGCCCGACCCGTAGGCCTTGGACTTTTCCTCGAGTGCTTCGGAAAGACGCCTCTCCGCACCACTGTGCAGAGCCGCTGCGATCTTGCGCAGACTGAGTCCGCGCGAGACGCCGATTGCTGCCATCCCGAGGAAATGGCGTCGGTTCATGTTTGGCCTCTTTCGACTCTGAAGTAAATGGAACAGTGAAGGACCGGCTTTTGATTGTCAAGCCAGAGGCTTCGCCACGACGACATCGCCCGCTGGACTTGGACAATCGGTGCAGGAAGGCATCAGAAGAAAAAACTTGCACGACAACTATACTTGTAGTAGTAATGCATACGTCGGTAGGAGATGAAATGGCCGGACCCAAATTGGCGAAGCTCGAACTCCAGATCATGGACGCGCTGTGGACGCGGGGCGAGGCGTCCATCCGCGAGATTCAGGAAGCCTTCCCAGAAAAAGTCAGGCCGGCTTACACCACCGTCCAGACCACGGTTTATCGGCTGGAGGGCAAGAAGGCGGTGCGCCGCATCAAGAAGGTCGGGAATTTCCACATCTTCGAGGCCGCAGTTTCCCGTAAGGCCGCGCAGCGGAAGCTGATCGACGACCTGCTGGCGCTGTTTGGCGGGCGCACGCAACCTGTCGTGGCCCATCTGATTGAATCAGGCCAACTCACGCTGGACGATGTAAAGGAAGCCGAGAGGACCCTCCGCAAGCTGGAGCGAAAGGACAAAGCGAAATGATCCCGGGATATTTGTTGGCAAGGAAAGCCTTCCTCGGCCTCACGGGCAAGCGTCTCACCAAACTGCTTCCTGCCATGCTGCTTGTTGCGACGGCGTGCGCCGCGCAGGTGCAGTTGCCGGATACGCCTCCGGCTCAGCAATGTGCTGCGTGGTTGGCCGCTTTCAACCGTGGGGATAAAGCGGCTTACCGGGACTTCCTGCAAAAGAATTTTCCATCCCTAGTGCAGCGCCTGGACGGTTATTTGGAATTTCGTGAGCGGACGGGCGGTTTCGAACTCAGAAAAGTTGAAGAATCTGCTCCGACGAAGTTGAAAGCGCTCGTGCAGGAGCGCGGTTCGGACCAGTTCGCGCGGCTCGTTTTGGAAACGGAGGCCGCCGAGCCCCACCGCATCCTCAGCCTGGACCTGAATGCAATTCCGCGTCCGGCCGAGTTCTCGCTGCCCCATATGAGCGAGACCGAACTGACCGCAGCCCTGCAAAAAAAGCTGGAGCAGGAGACGTCCGCGGGCAGTTTTGCCGGGGCGGTGCTGTTGGCGAAAAGCGGCAAACCGGTTTTCGCCGAGGCTTACGGCCTCGCCGATCGCGAACACAAAATACCGGACACGCTTAAAACCCGCTTCCGCATCGGCTCCATGAACAAAATGTTTACCGCGGTGTCGACTCTGCAGTTGGTGCAGGCGGGCAAGCTGGGACTCAACGATCCCCTGGGAAAATACCTCACCGACTATCCCAACAAGGATGTTGCCGCAAAAGTGACCATCCATGAACTGTTGACCCATACCGGCGGCACGGGCGACATCTTCGGTCCGGAGTTTGACGCGCATCGCCTGGAGCTGCGCACGCTGCAGGATTATGTGAAGCTCTATGGCAATCGCGGTCCCAAGTTCGAGCCGGGCAGCCGCTGGGAGTACAGCAACTACGGCTTCATTCTGCTCGGTGTGTTGATTGAGAAAGTGAGCGGTGAGAGTTACTACGACTATGTTCGGGAGCACGTCTACCTTCCGGCGGGCATGACTTCCACTGCTTCGGACCCAGAAGGTCAGGCGATAGCTGATCGCAGCATCGGTTACACGAAAATGGATAGTCCGCAATGGCAGCCGAATACCGATACCTTGCCCTATCGCGGGACGTCGGCGGGAGGCGGTTCCTCCACCGTCGAAGATCTGTTGAAGTTCGCCAACGCCCTGCAGCAGAACCAGCTGCTCAATCCGCATTACACCGAGTTGCTGACCACGGGCAAGCCCGGAACGCCGGATGGCACCTATGCCTACGGGTTCGGAGATCACAAGATTAACGGTACGCGTTGCTTCGGTCACGGTGGCGGAGCTCCCGGAATGAATGGAGCGCTAGAGATCTGCCCGGGGCCCGGCTATGTTGTCGCCGTGCTCGCCAACCTGGATCCTCCCGCTGCCACCCGCATATCGGATTTCATCGCGAACCGCTTGCCCGATCAAGCAGACTCGGCGTCTCAGAAGGAACAGAAGCCGATCGCCGCCGCTCCAAAACTGAAGGACAAATCACAATGACACCCGAATATGTTTCGATCCTATGGACGGACCTCGCGCCGGGCTTGGGCAATCACTTGTGGCAATCGACTCTTTTCGCGATCGCTGCCGGATGGTTGACCTTGATCCTGCGGAAGCAGCCCGCTCGGGTTCGCTACTGGCTGTGGCTGGCGGCGTCGGTAAAATTCCTGATTCCGTTTTCGCTGCTGGTCGGCGTAGGGAGCCACTTGGCTTGGTCACGCGGTCCTGCGGCGGCCAAGGCCGGGTTGTACTTCGCCGTGGAAGAGATCAGCCAGCCCTTTACAGCGCCGACGATCATGGTGCCGGTGATTTCTCCGGCCGCTCCCTCGACGGTATCTCCGAGTCTGCTCCATTGGCTTCCGGCGATTCTTGCCGCCACGTGCTTGTGCGGATTCTCGGCGATTCTCTTGCTATGGTGCGCGCGCTGGCGGCGGGTTTCCGCAGCCCTGCGGGAAGCAACTCCGTTAGTCGAGGGACGCGAAGTCGAAGCGCTGCGCCGGTTGGAGCGCATGGCTGGCGCGCGCAAGCCGATCGACATCGTGTTGTCGCGCGCTTCTCTGGAGCCGGGAATCTTCGGCATCGTGCGCCCGGTGTTGATCTGGCCCGAAGGCATCTCCAAGCATCTGGAAGATGCGCACCTGGAAGCGATTCTCGCGCACGAGGTATGGCATGTGCGCCGCCGCGACAATCTGGCGGCCGCGCTGCACATGGTGGTGGAAGCGCTGTTCTGGTTTCATCCGTTGGTTTGGTGGCTGGGAGCGCGCCTGGTCGAGGAGCGCGAACGCGCCTGCGATGAAGAAGTCGTGGAATTCGGCAGCGAACGGCAGGTTTATGCCGAGAGCATTTTGAAAGTGTGTGAATTCTGTGTGGGATCTCCGCTAGAGTGCGTGTCTGGAGTGACAGGGTCCGATCTTAAGAAAAGGATGGTGAACATCATGACGGAACGAATCGCGAGGAAACTGGATTTCGGGAGAAAACTGTTGCTCAGCACCGCCGGAGTGCTGGCCTTGGCCCTGCCGCTGGTGTTCGGCGGCCTGAACGCGACCCGGGCCCGCGCCCAAGCGCAGAGCGGAACTGCAGGTGCAAGTGTACCCGCGTATAAATCCGCTTCGATAGAGCCGCACAAATCTGTGAACAGTGCGCCCGAGCGCTTCGGGGTATTTTTCTCGCCTCGGGGATTTACCGCGCAGGGCGCTACGCTGCAGACCGTCTTAGGATTTGCATACGGAGTCCAGGCCGATCTGATTACGGGATCTCCGGATTGGGTCAGTTCTGAAAGATACGACATCGCTGTCGAGTTGCCGGACGCGACGGTCGAGGAAGCGCCGGAGGACGCAGATGGTATGGGAATTCAGCGCTTTCGATTGATGCTGCAGGCGGTTCTGGCCGACCGCTTTCAATTGAAGTTGCACCGGCAGACCAAAGATCTCCCAATCTACGAGCTCGTCGTCGCGGAAGGCGGTCCGAAAATGAAGGAGGCAGCGCCCGTGTACACCAATCCCAATGGAGTCAACGGCCCTGCGGGCCGCCTCCCGGCAAAGGGCATGATGATGATGGGACCGGGCGAACTCACGGGTCAAGGAGCCACTTTGGCGCCCCTGGTAGAACAGTTGTCATTGCAGCTGGGCCGCACCGTTCTGGACAAAACCGGGCTCACGGGCAACTATGATTTCTCCCTGCGGTGGGCGCCGGGAGAGAGCAAAACTGGGATGATGAAGTTGATGGGAAGCAAGCCGGTCCCCGAAAGCGCATCGTCCTCCGCATCTTCCGGGCTTTCGCTTTTTACCGCGCTCCAGGAACAGCTCGGATTGAAGCTGGAACCGCAAACAGCTGCAGTGGAAGTGCTCGTCATCGATCGCGTGGAGAAGCCATGAAGTTTTCTAGCTCCTAGCCGCTAGCATCTAGCTGTCCCCACTCCAACCTCAGATTCGTGCGGCCTCCGCGGGGCAGACGCTACAATGCCCTGCGGAGGATTCATGCCGAAATCGCGCAGACAATTCATAGCTTTAACCTCTCTGGGAGCGCTGGGGGCGGCGGCCGCGCTGCGCAGCCCAGGACAGAATCCGCTGGGGCAAAATGCGGAGGGGCAAAATCCAGCGGACCTGCCGCCCGGCGCGCCTCCGGCGTTTGGAGCGGGTCCGGCCGTGGGACCGGAGGTGTCCGTCGCGACCTTCGCGGAGGCCGAGAAGCTAGTGCAGTTCGAGATGACTGCCTCTGAGCGCGCCGTGGCCGCCGACAGTTGGCGCAAGACCATGGCAGCGCTCTACGAGCGGCGTACTGGGCCGCGCAAGCTGGCGTTGGAGACGTCCCTCGCTCCCGCAACCCGCTGGGATCCGATTTTACCGGGGCAAAAGCCGGGAGCCGACCGCGACCGTTTCATTCCCAGCTCGCCGGACCCAAGCCCCCTACCCGCGCGTGACGAAGACATTGCATTCGCCACCGTGACGCAGCTCTCGCGCTGGATCGAAACCCAAAAACTCACCTCCGAGCGCCTGACGAACATCTATCTGAAGCGGCTGCAGAAGTTTGATCCTAAGCTGCATTGCGTGATCACCTTAACGCCAGAGTTGGCCCTGAAGCAGGCCCGGCAAGCCGACGAAGAGATTGCCGCTGGCAAATATCGCGGCCCCCTGCACGGCATTCCCTGGGGCGGCAAAGATCTGCTCGACACCGCGGGAATTCCCACCACCTACGGCGCGGAACCTTTTCGCAACCGGGTGCCCCGCGAAGATGCCGTCGTGGTGAAACGTCTGCACGATGCTGGAGCGGTGCTGGTCGCCAAGCTCAGCCTGGGAGCACTGGCTTTGAACGACATCTGGTTCGGCGGACAAACGATGAATCCGTGGCTTCTGGAAGAAGCGTCCTCCGGATCGAGCGCCGGACCGGGCGCGGCTACCGCTGCGGGATTGGTCGGCTTCGCGATCGGCAGCGAGACCGGTGGCAGCATTATTAGTCCGTCGATGCGCTGCGGCATCACCGGCCTGCGGCCCACCTACGGACGCGTGGCGCGCACCGGGGCGATGACCCTCTGCTGGTCGCTCGACAAACTCGGCCCCATGACTCGCAGCGTGGAAGATGCCATGCTTGTGCTGCATGCGATCACGGGACCGGATTCTGGCGACGTGGCCAGCGTGCCCAGCCATCTCGACTTCGACGCGGGTGCGAGCGTCGCAGGCCTGCGCGTGGGCTACTTTCCCAAGTGGATGCAGGAGAATCCCGCGACCGCCGTGGACCGCGCCGCCGTGGACGTAGTGAGAAAAGTGGGCATGGTTCCGGTCGAGGTGTCCATTCCTGACTGGCCGTACGACTCGCTCAACCTGATTCTGTTCGCCGAAGGCGCCGCGGCGTTCGAAGAACTGACCCTGAGCGGAGGACTGAGGGAACTCTATGCGCAAGTGCCCGACGCCTGGCCGAACATTTTCCGCCAGGCGCGTTTCCTCTCGGCCGTCGATTTCGTGCAGGCGGACCGTCTGCGCCGCAAAGTAGCCGAGGAAATGGCGCGCCTGTTTTCGCAGGTCGACTTGCTGCTGGTGCCCTCAGTGCGCGATGAAATGCTGACCATCACGAACTTCACCGGCCATCCGGCGCTGGTGCTGCGAGCGGGATTCGTCGAGGTGGCGAAAGCGCGCAGCGACTGGGCGCCGGACCCGAACCATCCACTGCCCACATTCTCGCCGCCGCGCCGCGTTCCCCACGGCGTGACCCTGATCGGCCGTCTGTTCGAAGAAGGCCAGATGGTAAACGCGGGCCTGGCGCTCGAACGCGCCTTCGGCGTGGTGAGCGAGCGTCCACCCGGATTCTGATCGGTTCCGAACACTGGCTGCCCCCACTCTGTCCCTCCCCAGCGGATGGACAAGGATGGGCCAGCCTCACCCAATTTGGTATAGACTTCGTTTTTTCAACGGGTGAACCTTGGGCAGTCATCAGAACGCAATGGACGACACGCTAGCTCTCAACCATGGCCAAGCGACGGGCAGACCTGGACTCTCAGCCCCGGCGCTCCTGGGCATCGCAGTCCTTGCCCTTCTCACCGTCCTGCTGACCTGGCGTGCCAGCCTGCTTGAAACCGCCCTGCAAAGCGAAAGCGAGCAGCCCGAACTGGTGAATAAACCGGCTCCCGATTTCTCCGCCTCCACGCTCGAGGGCCGCACCGTCGCCCTCGCAGATTTCCGCGGGCAAAAGAAAGTAGTGGTCACCTTCTGGGCCAGCTGGTGTGGGCCCTGCCGGATGGAGATGCCTTCCCTCATCGAGTTCTACAAGAACAACCACAGTGACTCCAGCGACTTCGAGATTCTCGCCGTCAGCATCGATGCTGACCCCAAAGAAGCCGCAGATTTCGCCACCGCGATGAAGCTGAACTTCCCCGTGCTGCTCGATTCCAGCAAGAAAATCGCGGACGCCTACGGCGTCGAGGGCATCCCCACCATGTTCATAATCGATAAGTCCGGGAAGGTCATTTACGGACGCGCCGGCTTCGACGCGACCATGGAATTTCATCTGGCCAACGAACTCGGAATCAAAGTGAAGACTCCGGAAGGGAGCCGCTGATGGCGACACCAGCCATTGAATTCTCCGGCGTGAACAAGATCTACCAGCGGCGCTTCGGTGGAGTTCAAGTCGCGGCCCTTTCCAACATTTCGTTCGAGGTGGCGCGCGGCGAGGTGTGCGCCTTCCTTGGTCCGAATGGGGCAGGGAAGACCACGAGCATGAATATCCTCATGGGATTTATTTATGCCAGCTCAGGCAGGAGCCGCGTCTTCGGCTACGAGCCGGGCGATGTGCGCGCCAAAGCGCGCATCGGATTTCTGCCCGAGAACTTCGCGTTCTACCGCTACTTGAGCGCAGAAAAGCTGCTGCAATTTCACTTTCGACTGAGCGGCCGCCAAATGCCTGACCCCGCGGCGTTGATTGCAGACCTGTTACACAAGGTCAAGCTCGACACCTACAGAGGATTGAAGATCGGAAAATATTCGCGCGGCATGGTGCAGCGCCTGGGGATTGCGCAGGCTCTTCTCGGCGATCCGGAACTCCTGGTGCTCGATGAACCGACCTCAGGCCTCGATCCGGCCGGACGGAAAGAAGTCCGCGACTTGATCCTGGCCCTCAAAGCAGAAGGCAAGACGATCTTCCTGAGTTCACACATCCTCTCCGAAGTGGAACAGATTTGCGATCGCGTGATTATCATCGACCGGGGCCACAGGGTTCGCAGCGGCACCATGCAAGAACTGCTGGCGGAAGATAATCGCGTGGAGATTATCGTCGACCAGTTACCGGAAGAGTTGGAGGTGACAGTCAGAGAGCGGGGAGCGTCCATCGAGCGCGAGCCGCACCGCGTGCGGATCGCCGTCGACGTCGCACAAAAGCGCGCGCTCGCCGAGAGGCTGTGGGCTGGCGGCTGTGACGTCATTAGCCTCACGCCGATGAAGAGTTCGCTCGAAGATACCTTCCTCAAGCTGGTAGCAAGCGGAGGCACGCAGTGAAGACCCGCACCGTCGCCATTCGTACCATCGCTCTCAGCACCTTTGGCAGCTTTCTGCGCAATAAAGTGATTCTGCTCTTCGGCAGTTTGTTCGTTTGCATCGTGCTGCTCATGATGTCTCCGCTGTTGGCCTACAAGGCGATGACCAGCACGGCCAACGCGCAACAGATGCAAGGATTCATTTTGAACGAAATTGCGTCGGTGATTTCAATGGTGAGCGCTTTCGGCAGCCTGCTCGCCGTATGGGCCGCTGCCGATTCCGTCGCCGCCGAAATGAAATCAGGTACGATTCTCGCCGTCATGGCCCGCCCTCTGCGCCGCTGGGAGTTCCTCGCCGGAAAATATCTTGGCGTACTCATGCTCATGGCCGTCTATATCATCGCCATGCTCGGCGTGACGTTTCTTCTGGCCTGGCTGGGCGGCCAGAGTTTCCACGCCTCCGTGTGGACGTTGATCGCGTACCCACTCGTCCGCTATGCCATCTGGGCAGCGGTCTCGATGTTGTTGGTCACGCTGCTGCACCCGATCCTTGTCCTGGGCCTGGTCGTGATTCTCATGACGTTGATCGAAGTGTTTGCGTCGACGGTCCGTCACATGCCGGCCTGGTTGCGGCTGCCAGTACACCTTACGCTTCCGCTGACCAATCTTCTTTCAGAAGAGCGCTTCATGGTCATCACTCGAGCTTCGTTGAAGCCCTTTCCCTGGACCAACCACCTGACGGCCCTGGCCTACGGACTCGATTACGCGCTCGTATGTTTTCTTTTGGCGGTTTTCGTGTTTCAGCGCCGCAGCCTGGTTCGGGACTAGGAAAACCGCGGTCGGGCAGCCGGATTCTGAGCAGGTTTGGATCGCGACCATGGACAAGCAGGAAAGTCTGCGAGCGCGAGGCGCGCGATGCCTGGGCGCGACTGCTCTGCGGCGATCTTATTTCTTCCGCACCCTCCCCTAACAGTGGGAACTTTTCAGTTCGATCCTCGTATCCTGAGTAACGCTCGACGAACGATCCCGCGCGGATCATCGGAAAAGCGAGTATGGGACAGCTGGAAACAGCCCTCAACCATCCCAGAATCAACCACGCCAGAATCAACCACGCCAAGAGCAGGCCAAGGCCAGCGGGATTCGTGACGAACGAATTCATGACGAACCTTCATGACTCACTGAGAGGAGCGCGGACAATGCGACTGCCGTTATTAATCTTTCACGTCAGTGCTGGCGTGCTGGCGATGTTGGCGGGGGCGGCGGCAATCTCTTTCCGCAAAGGTTCTCGTTGGCATGGCGGGGCGGGAAACATCTTCGTCGCGGCGATGCTGTGCATGGCGGCAGCTGCCTCGTGCCTGGCGTACATGAAACACCAAACGAACAACGTGTTCGGCGGCATTCTGACGATTTATATGGTGGCCACGGCCTGGGCGACGGCCCGGCGCAGAGATGGAGAAACTGGCATCCTGGATTGGCTAGGGTGTCTGTTTGCGCTGACCATTGGAGTGCTGAGCGTGATCCACGGGTTTCAAAAGGCCACCGGGAGGGTACCGTCCGACGGAAGTCCCGGTGGCATGGATGTTTTCATGGGTTCGGTGATTCTGCTGGCTGGGCTGGGGGACTTGCGCATGCTGGTGCGCGGAATTTCGAGCAGACGACGTATCGCACGGCATCTTTGGCGCATGTGCTTTGGGTGGTTTATCGCCACCGGTTCTTTCTTCCTGGGGCAGCAACAGGTATTTCCCGCCTGGTGGCGCGGATCACCCCTCCTCCTGGTGCCGGCCCTGCTGCCACTCGTGCTGCTGATCTTCTGGATGATTCGAGTGCGCTTCACGGGCGCGTACAGGAAGATGTCGACGCCCCGAGCCCGGCAGGTTTATTCGCTCGGGACTTAGCCTCGAGCCCCACGAAGGACACCAGCTCCACGAAGGAAACCTTTACGGGTGAAGCCTTCCCGTAACTTCGCGTTTTTCAGGGTAGAGAGCTTCCAACTGACCACTACGACTGCGGCAGTCCGACTTTGCGAACCAGCTCGGCAAAGCGCGGGTCGGAATGTACTGAATCGAACAGGGGATCGGTCTTCAGGCCCTCCATCTGGTAGTCGCGTTCTTCGTAAGCAGCGTTGAGCCAGCGGAAGACCTCGTCTTTCTCACCCAACCCGGCGTAGAGATCCGCGATGTCATACGCAGACCAATAGCTCGACTTCCGCTGTGCTTCGCGGACCTCAATGCCTTTGGTGAGAGCGCCCTTCCAGCCTCCGGAATGAAACCCTTGTGCGAGAGCAGAGGCAAACTCCGCGTCCTTTGAGTTCCCGTTCAGTTGGCCGAGGATTTTGAATTCTTCCACTGTCTGCGGGTACATGCCTTTGGCCCAATAGGCGTGCGCCAAACAAACGTGTGCCTGGGCGAATGTCGGGTTCTCGGCGGCCAGTTTTTGGCAGGTCGCGATCGCCTCGTCGTATATTCGTGCCGAGATTTGAACCAGCCCCAGAGTCTCGGTGATGATTGGGGACAGTGGATCAAGCTGGTGGGCGCGATTCATTTCGGCCAACGCCTCCTGGTCCTTGCCGCCAAGCCAGCCAAGATCCTGTCCATACCATTGGTGGGCCGAGGCATCGTTCGGATCAAGTTCAAAAGCCTTCTTGTACTCGGCCTCTCCTCCGGCAAAATCCCAATCGAACTCCATCTCATTGCCGCCCAGCACGGCGTGGGGATGAGCCAGCGTAGGATCCAGCTCCAGAGCCTTGCGCGCCGCGACGTTCGACTTGGGAACAACTTCACTTGATTTGGCTCCGTAGACTGGATACACCGTGTAAACATCGGCCAGACCTGAATACGCCAACGCGTAGCCGGGGTCCTTGGCGATGGCCAGATTGAAATAGGAAATTGCGGTCTCCAGGTCTGCAGCGGTCCGTTTGCTCCAGGCGTAACGTCCTTTTAAATACAGTTCGTAGGCTTCGGGATTCTGCGTGCCCTGTTTGGTGACCAGTTGTTTCTGAGAGGTGCTGAGGCCGGAGCGCAACTTCGCCGCGAGGTCGCCTGCGATCTGCTGCTCCAGCGAAATGATGTCCGTGCTCTTGCCGGTGTAGTGCTGTCCCCAAAGCTCAGTGTTGTCGCGGACGTCGGTCAGTTCGGCGCTGACTTCGACGTTGTCGCCGTGCCGTGTGACACGGCCGCTCACCAGCGCTGACACGCCCAATTCGCTGCCGGCTTTCTGCGCGTCCACATCTTTGCCTTTGTAGCGGAAAACCGAGTTGCGCGATTTCACTTTCAAGTCGGGCACGTGTGTGAGGCTAGCTATCAGTGATTCGGTCATGCCGTCGCTGAGGTAGTCGGCACTGGCGTCGCCGCTGACGTTGACAAAAGGAAGCACGGCAATCGAATCGATCTGCATGGCCCGGCCGGAGCGCAGGTACCAGACGAAAGCTGCTACGAGCGCAATGATGGCGAGGCCCGCGACGGCGATCCAAACCCCGGTCTTCTTGAGCTTGGCCTGAGGAACCGCTTGCGCGACCGCGACCCGGCTCGATTCGCTTTGGCGCTTCAGACGCTTCAGGTCGGCCAGCAGGTCGGAGGCGTGCTGGTAACGTATGTCGCGATCTTTCTCGAGCGCCTTGTCAATGATGCGTTCCAACTCCGGGTGGACGTCTGGATTCATGCGGGCCAGGGCTGCCGGCGCGCGGTTCAGAATGGACTCGAAGATTACTCCGGAAGTATCGCCGCGGAACGGCAGCGTGCCCGTAGCCATTTCATAGAGCACCACGCCGAAGGAGAACAAGTCGGTGCGGGCATCCAATTCTTTTCCCCGCACCTGCTCCGGCGACATATAGGCGACAGTTCCCAAGGCCGTGCCCGGGCTGGTGAGTTGGGCCGGGCCGGCGTCGGCCGTGGCTTCCATCAGCACTGCATTTTCAGGAGTGGACGCTCCGGCCGCGGAAACTTTAGCCAGTCCGAAGTCGAGAACCTTGGCGTGTCCCAGCGCCGTCACAAAAATGTTGGCGGGCTTGATGTCGCGATGGATCACATTCTTGGCGTGCGCCGCGGCCAGGGCGTCGGCGATCTCGATGCCGAGGGCCAGCCCGGTCTCGCTCTCCATTGGCTTGCCGGCGATGCGATGCTTCAGCGTCTCGCCTTCCAGATACTCCATGGCGATGAACGACTGCTCGCTGTCTTTGCCGACTTCGTAGATGGTGCAGATGTTGGGATGATTCAGGGCAGAGGCCGCGCGAGCTTCACGGCGGAAGCGTTCCAGGGCTTGCGGGTCGCGTGAGAGCTCGTCGGGCAGAAATTTCAGGGCGACGAAGCGGCCGAGTTCGGTGTCCTCCGCCTTGTACACAACACCCATGCCGCCGCCTCCGAGTTTTTCGACGATTCGGTAGTGGGAGATGGTCTGGCCGATCATGCTGTCGTGGTCCCCTCTTTTGCAGGCTGGGTGATCGTCAAGGATATCCCTTACCTCAATCCATCGACCACGTACAGATCGGAGAGCACGCGCAGAGTCGAGTAGGCATACGCCTTGCCGTCGGCGCTGAACTTGATACTCACGATGCTTTGCACGCCGGCAGGATCGGCGGGAGCGATTTCCTTCCAAGGCTCGCGCTGGCCGGTGGCGAGATCTGCGCGTGCGATCTTGAGGGGAATGCCGCGCGTCAATACGAGCAGGCTCTTGCCATCGGGAGAGAAGCCGATGGGGATCTCGTTGGCGGTCAAGTTAAAGTTGAGTCTCTGCGGTTCCCCGCTGGCGATCGGATAGAGCCATAACTGGTGTTTCGGGTCGCGCGTCAGCAGGTGTTTGCCGTCTGGCGTCACCCGAGATCCCGAAGTGCCTTCGGGAGTCAGGGCACGTGGGGCGCCGCCCTGGATATCCTGCACGTAGGTGCGAGGGCCACGTCCGGGCTCGGTTTGCGAGAAAACGATCGACTTACTGTCGGGCAACCAGGCGACGCCGGCATGTTCGGACTTGTCATCGGTGAGCGGCCTGGATTCGCCAACGCCGGTGGGGAGCAACACCAATTTCGCCGGGGAACCGTCCTGGGATACAACCCATTGACCATCCGGGGAAAGAAAACCAAAGCCGCCTTCACCGAGGCGGACCGCGGGCGAGCCTTCGGTCTTACGCAGAAAAACACTGTAATTCGCACCCACCGCTTCGCCGCTCTCGGAGAAGACGATGGTCTTGCCGTCGGCAGACATGTCAGAGAGCAGAGACCAGTCGAACCAGGAGAGGCTGCGCTCGCGAATCTGGCCAGGGGGGAGAGCGGAAAGGCTAATGCGAGTTTTGTCGGCCGTCAACAGAACCAAACCATTGCGACTGACGTCCTGCACCGTGAGTCCGCCAGGCGCGCGGTAGATCAGGCGTTCCTTGCCGGAGAAGTCGAGCGCATAGATCGAACGCGCCGAGCCGGCGGGGACAGCGGAAAACCATACTTCCTTTCCATTGGGAGACCACGCCAGGCCTTCGACGCTGGAGTAAAAAGAAGAGCTGGCCTTGCGATTGCCGTGCGCGTCGATGATGACGACGCGGCCGTCGTCGCCGTCGGGCACATGGTCGGCAAGCGCCAGGAATTCGCCGCTGGGAGAAAAGCGAACATGGCTGACCCAGCCGAGCGGTTCGTAGATGGTATTACCCGAGGGAAATTCCAGATGCGTTTGGGCGGTCCCGCCGGGCCGAATCACCGCCAACGACTGGCCATCAGGCGTCCAGTCCGCCCAGAACACTTTGTCGATCACTTCCCGCGGAGCACCTCCCGCAAGAGGAACTCGGGCCAGAGTTCCAGTCTGACCGAAGGCCGCGACGTTCGTGGGATGCAAAGAGATCGCCATCTCGCCTTTCGAGGAGATGGAAAGGATCTGTGCGTCCTGCAAGCCCACCGCCCGGGAGTCGGTGCTGTCAAAGCGGGTAGAAAAGATTTCCTGCGGCTGGCCTTCCCAGGCGGCGCCGTAAACAACGGTCTGTCCGTCGGGCGCGAAGCGGGCGGCCCAAATGGTGCCGTTGCGAAAGGTCACTTCATGGAAGGTAGGATTGGTAGCGGCAACGGCCCCGCGATGCGCGAAGCGGTAGATGCCCACCCAGGATGCCAGTAACAGCAATCCGCCGAGCACCGGGAATAACCAGCGGCTCGAGTACTTTTCCTCCGGCAGTGCGCGCACGCCGCCGCGGCTGGAACTCGAAATGTCGGTTAGCGCTTCCAGATTGAAGGCCACATCACGCGCCGATTGAAAGCGCTCCGCGGGATTTTTCTCCAGACAGTGGCGGACAATGCGTTCCAGCGCGGGCGACACATTTCGGTTGGTTTCTCCCAGGTCGGGCGGATCCTCTTTGAGAATCGCGCTCATCGTGTCCACGGCAGAGTCCCCGTGGAAGGCGCGCTTGCCGGAAACCATCTCGTAAAGCACCGCGCCAAACGAGAAAATGTCGGAACGCGAGTCGGTCGGCTTGCCTCGAACCTGCTCGGGCGACATATAGCCGACGGTGCCCATTACCGTGCCCGCCTCGGTGCCAACTTGCTGCGTCGGCGCATCGCCTGAGAGATCGGCTTCGGGCCGGGTGAGTTTGGCCAGGCCGAAGTCGAGGATCTTCACGCGGCCGTCGCTGGTCACGAAAATGTTTTCCGGCTTCAGGTCGCGATGGACGATGCCCTTCTCGTGCGCGGCGGCCAGGCCGCTGGCAATCTGCTGCGCGTAGTCGATTGCTTTCCGGGAAGACAACGCCCCGTTTCGGAGGCGGTCGCGAAGAGTCTCGCCCTCCAGCAACTCGGAGACGACGTAGGGAGCACCGTGGTCCTCGCCGATGTCAAAGATGGAAAGAATGTTGGGATGGTTCAGCGCGGCGGCCGCGCGCGATTCCTGCGCGAAACGCTGCAGCCGCTCAGGATCAGCGGAAAAGGATGCGGGCAGAATCTTGATGGCGACGTCGCGGTGAAGGCGCCCGTCACGGGCGCGGTACACCTCGCCCATTCCGCCCGCGCCGATCGGCGATTGAATTTCATAGGGACCGAGTTTCGTGCCAGAGGTCAGGGGCATGCGTGGCCGTGATTATAGCCGATGTGCCGCGGCTGCTTCGTTGCCAGTTCTCGCGCTACCGGACCCGTAAATGTGACTCGGAGTTCGCGGCCAGTCGCTACCGGACAGGCACAACTTTGTGATTGTGGATGGGGGCTATGACCATTGGTCACTGCAAGTGTCGATGCGGATCTTAGGGGTGAAATGGGAGTATTCCGTGCCAAAAGAAACGAGCCGGAGGAAAGGCTCTCCGGCTCGTGAATATGCGCATTCGTTGCGGCGGGCCGCCGGCTATCGCTTTGCGGTTACCGCATTGAGGAAGGCAAGGCCGTAAGGAGTGCCAAACCCGGTAGCGTTGTCCCATCCGCGCTTGACCGTGAGTGAAGTGTCGATCCCGAATCCGAGCACATACGATGAATCTGGGCTCGGGTTAAGCCAGAGGGCGCTCGTGAAGCCCTTGTTGCCATACAGCAACCCGTCAAAGAGTTGGGACGCCGAGTAGTTGGTGGTGCCATTCTGGTCCGTAATCGACCCTGTCACGTTGCTAGGTGTGAGGTCGCTTTTGGGAAGCACGTCCTGAACCCCACCGTAGGGCAGAGCGGCGATAGCGGGCGCCGCCTGCCCCAGCGACCAGCCGGCCTTCTCATTGGCGAGAGCCCAGAAACCGGTGAAGATGGGGCTGGCCAGGCTGGTGCCGCCAACGCCGAGGTAGAGAAACTGCTCCGTGCCGAACGAGATGACGATGGGAACGCCGGTGTAGGGGTCAGCCAGCGCGGAGACGTCGGGCGTTTGCCGGCCTTTGCCGGGAAGCGACTGTTGCCAGGATGGCTTGGGCCAGAAGATGCTCTCGCCGCCGCCCCCGCCTCCGCCGACGAGGCCCGCGGCTAGGGGAGGGTCAAAGAGTACGTAGGCCGCGGAGGGCGGGTTGCTAAGGATGATTTGGTAGCCCGTTAGCGCGACCCACGAGTCGCCCCAGGAGGTGGTGATCGTATATCCCGGGTTGTTGACGTCGTTCAGTATGGAGGTACCGCCGACAGCCGTTGCATGAGGAGAGACCGAAGGAACGCCGGGTGCGCCTAACGGACTCCCCAGACCTTCGTCGCCAGAATCGCCCGTCGAGAAATTGACGGAAATGCCTTTGGCGGATGCGACCTTAATCGCGTCGTCCCAGGAAGCCTGCTCGAGGGATCCAGCGACGATGTCGGTGTCCTCTTCATAGCTATTGGAAACTTGGTTACCAAGGTGATGGTTAGCTACATAAGTAATGGCGTTCTGAAAGCTTTCGCTGTCCTGGCCGTTTGCGATGACTTCCACGATCTTGGCACCTGGGGCAACGGTGTGCGCCCATTGCAAATCGAGAGCCATTTCAACGTTCCAACCGGTGAGGATGCCAGCTTGAGGATCGGCAGGCTTGCCCTCGGGGTAGACAATGCTGAAGTTGGACTTGTTGAGCTGAGGCAGGCCCGCCAGCTCGAAGAAGGCATTGGCATCCTTCTGGAGAGTGGGATAGCCGTAGGCTTCGACGAGCACGATGGTTTGGCCCGCGCCGTTGTATCCAGCGGCGTAAACGTCAAGCAGGCCCAAGGCGCTTTGCAGCTGCGAAGGCAGATAGTCGCAGACGACATAATTAGGCGCGGCGTCCGAGGTATACACGGTGCCGGTGAAAGTGCCGGTCGGCGGAGCCGTGGTGCCCTGCAAGGTTGCGGTTTGCGGTGCGGCGAGACACTGGGTGGTGGTGAAGGGTGGGAAACCGATATCTTTGGCGAGTTTGCTAAGTTGCACTGGAGGGTATGGTTTCTGGGTTTTCGGGTCGAGAGCACGCGCGTAGAGCGGCCGCACCGGGTGGCTTTCCAGACCGGCTACGGTGGAAACATAGTCGCCCGCCTCACCGCTAAGTTGGGCATGCTTGACGTTTGCGCGGAAGACCCTTCCGTTGTGCTGAAACTGGTGGATTTCGGTGTTGAAGGCGCTCTCGACATTGGCGATGGTGCCGTGAGCTCGTATAGCAAAACCGATGGGGTCAGTGGACAGAATGGTAAGTCCGTGGTTCTGGAGTTCCTGACGCACGGCCCGCCGCTGGTCCTCCGTGGGTGCGTACCTCTTGAGAGAGGTGTTGGTCATCCATTTGTGGAAGGTAGGTGAAGCGGGGTCGTAGAGCGCGTCGACAGCTTTGTCGAATGCGGCCTGGTCACCGAGCTTGAGGTGAACTGTGATGTTGATCTCGGTCGATGGATCGGCATGACCGAGGTCTCTGCAAAGGTGAATGCCGGCGGGCACGTTCGTTGCCGCGACCTGGGCGTAGGTTAGAGAGCCCAGAGCAAAGAGCGCGATCACGGAAGGGAGGGCCAACCCTTTGAACAGTCTTTGAAGCGTCATGATTTTCTCCTTGGTATTTTGGGTACACCACAAGCGGAACTTCGCGGAGCGAAGAGGCCGGGGAACAGCTTTTGTCCGAGGACGCTCACTCTCCACAGCAGATGCAGCCTTACAAGGCTCACACCACAAGAGCGGCTGCCATTGTCCCCCTCAACCCCTTTTGCGTCAATGAGAAACAATTTTCATCGCCACCGAACAGGATTTCTGTCGTCCGTTGCCTAGCGAACATCGCCGTTTGTTGACGGGCGGGTGCTGAGTGCACACGCCGGTTTTCATCCTTTGTCGGTGCGGGGAGCTTGAGCCCAACCCCATTTGGTACTTTGTGTGGGTCGATTTCGCATATCGTAGTTGGCGTAACCGTGCGCCGTGAAAGGCCCTGGACTTCAGCGGGTGGAACTCCCGCCCGATCTAAGGCCGGCACCTCATTAAGAATGAATAGCTTACGATGGAAGGACGAAGAAAATTGTGCGTGATCGGGATACCCCTTCGACCCTTGACTTTCCCGAAGTGGAGGTCACGCTGCCCGCAAGCGTCAGGAGCATCTCATCCAGGCATTCTTGCTGCAGATCTCCACCGGTCGCGGCTTTCTCCGCGACTGGAAGTTGCGCCTCGTGGTTTGCCCATCTCTCGCGCGCAATGGGACAATACACATATATGCAAAAACCGCTCACCATTGTGTTCCAACTATTGGCCGCCGGGATGATGCTGCTGGGCAACGCCCCGGCGCAGCAGACTCCGGCCGCGACGACTACTCAACCCGCCGCTCCGGCCAAAACGCCGTCGGCCACAACGGCCAAGAAGGCTCCCGTGACCGCCAAAAGCGCAACCGCTCTGACCCTGAAGACCCAGAAAGAAAAGGCCAGCTATGCTCTCGGAATGAACATTGGCCGAGATCTCCGCCGGAAAGGCATAAATGCGTCATTGGATCCGGCGCTCACCGCGCGGGGCTTGAAGGACTCTCTCGCCGGCAGCAAAGCGTTGCTGACCGACGATGAACAGAAGGCTGCTCTGCAGCAACTGCAGACCGAAGTGATCGCGAAACAGCAGGCAATGGCGCAAGAGGCAGGCGCCGCGAACCGGAAAGAAGGCGAGGTATTTCTGGCAGCCAATAAGAGTAAAGAAGGAGTCGTGACCTTGCCGAGCGGGTTGCAATACAAGATCCTCACCGCAGGGAACGGCCCGAAGCCCACCGCGAGCGACACCGTGAGTTGCAACTATCGCGGGACGCTCATCAATGGCAAGGAATTTGACAGCTCCTACAAAGGCGGAAAGCCTGTGCAGTTTCCCGTCAATGGAGTCATCAAGGGATGGACCGAGGCGCTGCAGTTAATGCCAGTGGGATCGAAATGGCAGTTGTTCATCCCGGGAGACTTGGCGTATGGCGACCGTGGGGCAGGGTCCGATATCGGTCCGGGGGCAACTCTGATTTTTGAAGTTGAGTTGCTGTCGATCGAAGATCAGAAGAAGTAAGAGCAACTCTCAGCCATCAGCAAAAGCAAACGGCCGTCTGCCCGCGCAGACGGCCGTTCTTTTCGGGCTTTTCTATTTCGCTTCGTGGGTCATCACGACGACGGTAAAGTCGTTTCCGCCTGTGACGTAGAGTTCATGGCAAATGATGTTGCGGTGCTTGGCGCTGGCCTGGGCCATCTTCCCTTCGAGCACACTGAAGTCGTTCCCCTTCACGTCAATTTTGCCCAGTCGAACGCAATGGAGTTTCACCCCGTAAGGTTCCTCGTCATCGCGATAGCCCAGCGTGATGACCAGCCGCTTGCTCGGCTCCAGATAAGCCACACCGATGCTCTTGGCAGCGATCTTCGACTTGTTGGCGAAGGCGGCGACTTCGTCGGCCAGCTTGCCGATGGTTCCGTCCGATGCCAGTTCTCCGCTGAATATCTTGAATTTATCGTGTACTTGCCGGGTGATGTGATGCGCCATGCAAAGCATGCTATGACAAAGCGAATGGGCAAGCAAGTAGGCGCTAATCCCCCAAACCCAATTGCCGATAGAGGTGACAGCGACCAGGAGAACAACGTGAAAATCCTCTTAGCTAGTGGAGGACAGTAAGCCCATCCGACGGGAGAATGAATCGGCTTTGCACAAAGCAGGATATGAAGTGATCTGCGCCCAAGACGGAGAGACCGCGGTGCGACTAGCGCAAGAGCGGAAGCCGGACCCGATTTTGCTCGACATGAGGCTGCCCAAAATGAGCGGACCGGAGGTTCTAAAGCATCTGAAAAGTGAGCCGGCAACGGCCGAGATCCCGGTGGTGGTGCTCAGCAGCCTGTCGGAGAAGAATCGCCAGAAGTTGCTGGATGCGGGCGGCGCAGAACAATACCTGGAAAAGAATTCACTGATGCCCGAGAAGGGCATCAATCTGCTGCCGAAGGTTTTGGAGAACGTGGTTTGCCGCATCAACCGCAGGCGCGGGATCGCCTTTTCGCGCATTCCCGTTCCCCACTGAGGTTCTACAGAGCGTGGTGAAGATGTTCTTCCGCGGACAGATTGGCGCCCGCCAACAGCAGCAAGCCCGACAGGAACGCCCAGAACATCATGCTCACCGATAGAGAGAAGGGACCATAGACTTCCTGAAAGTTAAGATAGGGCAGAGCCAAGAAATAAGCGTACTTAAGGCTCTCCGAGAGCAATCCCATGATGATGGCCGCGGGCAGCACGGTCCGCGCCAAAACTTTTCCGTTGGGCAGCAGCCAGTAGATCAGAAAGAAAATGGCGATGCTGGCCAGGATAGCGAAAACCTTCGCCATCAGAAATCCGAAATAGCGCACGAATCCGGTGCCGTACCCGCGCAGCAAGAACTGCATAAAGGCGACTGGTCCGGCGGACAATGCAATGGACAGCAACGCCAATACGCCGCAGGCAAAAGCCAAGCCAAGCGAGATCAGCTGATTGCCCAAGTAAGAGCGGTTGTTCTCGAAGCGCCAGATGCGGTTCAACGCGACTTCGAGCGGCAGAAATACGCCGGACGAAGTCACCAGCAGAATGATCAACGACGCGAATTGCACGCGCTGCCTTGAATTGACCATCGCGTTGAGGTTGCGGATGACGAAGTCCTGTCCAGCAGGCAGGTAATCGCGCAGCAGTTCCAGGACCACTTCGTACATGACTGGCGAATGAAAGACCCGGCGGATCAGGGTCATCAGCAGAACGACAAAAGGGAAGAACGACAGAATCGAATTGGCCGCCACCGAGAACGCGAAGGTGTGGACATCGGTGCGCATCAGATACTTCACGGTGGAAACAATCAGACCCCGGGGAGGGCGCGGCACGGGAGGTGCGGCCGGTTGCGCTGTGGCTTCGGCCTTGGGGAGCGTCGGTCTGGGGGGGGTGGGCACGGCGAAGATCCATCGTAGCAGAGGGCCGCGATTGGACCGGAAATGGGATAAACCGAAGTTCCAGTAGTGGTTACCGAATTATTTCTTTATCTGTGTCTAAGTTATCCAGAATGACTGTTGGTCATATTACGATTTCTTTCTAATTCCTCTTGCGAATCGTTTTAATAGTGCTTATTATCTGTTGCTCAACACCGGGAATTGGTCCGGTGGTGCGACCAGTAATGGTTGACGTTTGTTGGGTGTAGTGGAAAACGCGCCAAATTGTCGGGCTCCGGAAGTTCACGCAGCGGATGCAACACCGCGGTGGAGGACTGAGGAGTCTTTTCCTTTTTTGGAGTACTTCTTCTGCACATCGTAGACGCAACCCGACAGTTCTATCGGCTTCTTTGAGGGGGCTTCAATCGACCGGGGCGACGATCGGGAAAGCCGGAGAACAATTCTTCGTGATTGGTGAAAGGAGTTTTTTCCGTGAGAGAGAAAGGTACAGTGAAGTGGTTCAACGGGGCGAAAGGGTATGGCTTTATCCAGCGCTCCACGGGGGAAGATGTATTCGTGCACTTCTCAGCAATCCAGGAGAACGGCTACCGCACGCTCAACGAGGGTGAGACCGTGGAGTTTGACCTGCTGAAGGGCCCCAAAGGCTTTCAAGCGGCAAACGTCGTCCGCGCATAAACTGCGAACCATCCAGAACCCTCCCGGTCCCAAGCGGGAGGGTTTTTTCTTGGTTTCTGAACTTGGGACCAGGCGTCTTGTGATGTCCATCACTGCCGTATTCGCGAGAAACTCCTATCATGACTAGGCCGAGGTTTTGCGATGTCCCGCACCGTCCGTGCGATTCCTCTATTTCTAGTCCTGATCGGTACCATCCTTCTTGTCCGCTGTGGCGGTGGCAGCGGACTACCGCCTTCCAGCCAAGTGACAGTGCTGGTCACGCCCGCACAAACAAGCGTTGCAGCGGGAGGAACGGTGACATTGAAAGGCAGCTCCACCGGATTTACCCAAACACCCATCGTGGAGTGGTGGATCCAGGAAGCAAAGGATGCCGGCGGCAGTGACGACTGCGGCTACCTGACACTGCCACCCATGTCATCCTGTCTGTTCGGGTATGTGGTTTTTGGATCGGTTACGCAGTTCCCAAGTTCGGCAACGTACTACGCGCCGCTCACGCCGGGCACTTACCACGTCACGTTTGAGGCCACGCAGTTTACAACCTTTGATCACCTGACGAAGACCACAACCGTGACCATCAATGTGACGCCGTAGATCCGGTGAATCTAATTCTACGCTGTTTCCGGCTTACCGCGGGAAGGTCTGGCTGAACCAGTCCAACTTCCAACTCATGCGGATGGAGAAGGAGACTGATGAGATGCCGAATTGGTTCCCCATCACGCGAGCCAAAACCGTGATTGACTACGCCGATGTGCCGCTCGGGGATGGCAGCACCTTTATTTTGCCCAGCAAGTCAGAGGTTGAGACGTGCTCGGGCGCGGAAGGGTCCGAGTGTGCGCACAACGTGGTGCGGTTCAGAAATTGGCATAAGTTCCGGGCAAAGACCCGAATCTTGTCGATGGAACCACACTGACGCTGAGGCGGGCGCTTCAGGCTGCGAGAGGAACGGAATTGCAGGCAGGTGCGTCAGCTGCACAGATGGACTCTCAGCGCACTTCCAACGAAACTACATCGCCGTTCGTGGATCCGCCGGGCTTGTAGTTCACGGTGACCTGGCGATCGCGCCAGTCGCAGGAGAAATCGTCAGCGCCGATCAGCAGCAGCGATTTGTAGTCAGCCGCGCGCAGTTTCAGGGCTCGGCCTTCCGCGGCGACCGTCAGAATTGCGGCGGGGGCCTGCGAACAATCGACCGCAACCAGGCGGCCTTTCAAGAATCTCGTGGGACGCGTGTCCTCCGGTCCGCCGGCTGAATTTTCGGCCGCTGCCCGCTTGGCGGCGTCTTCTTCAAGCACATCGAAGGGTGACTTCTGCGGCGAGAGCTTGGGTTGCGGCGCCGAGCCTGCGCCGAGCGGGATGCCGTATTTGCGCTCGGCTCCGGCCCGTTCCAAAAGTTCGCGGGCGAGCGCCACGGTTTGCGGATTGCTGCTGGCTTTCAGGCGGTCGAGCAGGGCCTGCGCGGCTTCCCACTTCTTGCTCGAAACATAAATCTGTGCCAGGTGGTACGTATAAAGTTCGTCGCGCGGACTCAGGTTGATGGCGGCGCGCTCGGCCTGCATCGCGGCGGGCGTGCTTCCGCCTTCGTTGCGGGCGACCGCCAGCAGATCGTAGGCTCCGGCCATTTCGGGATACCACTCAAGCACGGCCCTCAGGTCGAGCATCATGTTGGGCAGGCCCTGGATGTCGGTGTGCTTGAACTGCGCGATGCGGTATTTCAGGACTGACAGGTAATAGCGCAACCACATATCGCGCTGATCGAGTGCAGCGGCATCTCCGAGTTCGGTCGTGGCTTCTTCGAATTCGCCCTGCTGGATGTGGTCCCAGGCCAGGATGCGATGGGCGAGAGGGCTGCCGATGGCATTGCTGGGAAGTTGGTCGGGATCCTCGCTGGGTCTCTTTTCTTCATTCTTGGATGCGAATTTCTTGTCGGCGGCGGTGGGCGCCGAGGCCAGGGCATTCAACTGCTGCAGGCCGACATCGCGCCGTTCCGGGATGCGGATTGCGACTTCAGCATAGAGAGCGCGCTCATCGGCTTCGGGCAGAGGCTTGACGGTGATGGCGGAGTCGTCGGCACCGACGGGGACCGGGAATCGGTAGGTCGGCTCCGAGGCGGCGGCATTCCCGGGATGGTCGGTGTTAGGGTTAGTTTGCCGGGCCGCGTCGAGCGCAGTGAGCAGCGCGGTCTGCGCGTGGAAGTAAGCTTTCACCGCCTGCTCCAGTTGTGCGGAACTCATGCCGTAGGCTTTCTGAATGGCCTCTTCCACCGGGAGGTGCTGGTTCAGAACGAGGTCGAAATAGGTTCCAGTTTCGGGCAGCTTTTTCTCATGAAGCAAGTAATGCATGACGATCCACGACTCGGCATAGTAGAGCGTGTGGTGGGTGCCCTGTTTGCGGGTTGAGGTGTCGTGCTTCATGGGGAAGAGGTCGGGCAGGGGCAGCCAGACCTGGGCGCCGAGCAATTCGGTGAGCGACTTGGGCGGACTCGTCTCGCGCTGGTTGCCGAGCAAGTCTTCATTGAGAGACGGACGGAGTTCGGGGTCGCCGCCAATCTCGACCTGTTTGTTGTCAACGTGAATCGAACTGAAATACTCGGCGAGGCCTTCGTCGAACCATCCCTGGGCGGGGGGATAGTTGTAGTTCAGCAACATGGTGGCGAAGTCGTGCGCGACGGCGCGCCACGATTCCTCTTCGAACAGGTTCAGGACGATGAAGTCCTGATCGTCGCCGGGGAGAAAGAATCCGGGAACGTCGATGGGCTGGCCCTGGTGCAGGGGCGCGACCTGGTAGTAGGACTTGTCGTTCTTGAAGGCGAGGATGGTGAGCGGGACGGACTGATTGAGGCGGTCTCTCCCCAGCAGCAAGGCGAAGACGGAGCGCATCTGCTCGAAGCGGAGAGCGACTTCGCGGCCTTTTTTTTCGCCGGCATCAGTGATGACGGTGAAGTGGACGGAGTGGACTTCGAGCCATGGGGGCTCGGCGGAAAACGAAAATGGGCATTGCAACAGACCCAACACAGCCGCGCAAATGGCCGTGCTGAGGGAAGAGAGGAGCCTGGAAGGTAGGTAAGTCATCGGCGTTGTTGCACCATGTCTGAGCGCCGCCACTCGATTCTCTACGCGTTCTTGTCGACCGCGGACGGATCCTGACCCTCATGCGGCTCGCACTCAGGCAGTCGACTGAAGTCAGGACGGGGTAAATCGTGTATCCCGTGCCGCTCCACCTCCTCTGAGTGCCCTGTATAGCGATAGTACTCGCGCTCGGCGGGTGTGATCTTTAGGCCGAATTCTGTTACTGAGTTCGTGGTCGCCAAACCAGCACCTCCGGCTGACACGGGGATCCTGACTACCGCATCTGTCGAAAGTTTAGCACCGCTGGCGAGGAGAGGTGGCGCGCCGCCGTTATAATTCCTCGTTCATGTTTGCCTCCTCACGAAGTCGGATTCAGGCTCTGTGCCTGACGGCAATTCTGTCGGCGTCGCTGACTGCTGGCGCTCTTTCTGGCGCATCCTGGAACGGCATGTTAAGCGACTCATCGGGCAAGCCGGTGGCTGAGGCAGTTGTTAAGCTTCACTCCACTGCCGGAGGCCGCGACTACATCGCTACGACTGCGGCGAATGGCAAGTTTGCATGGGGCGACCTTGCCGCGGGCCCTTACGAACTCTCGGCTACTGCCTCAGGAAAAGAGTGGAAAGCCGCGCTTCCCCTGGTGATCACGGCCGGGGCTGTCCTGACGATGTCGCTGCAGATGTCTTTTCTGGGGCAGGAACTCCGCACCGTGGCCTCGGGAACCGGAACGTCCGCGCAAGGCAGCGGGGGAGAACATCTTTCCAGCGCCGAGGTTTCGAGTCTGCCGCTCAATGCGCGCGACTTCAGCAAGTTGCTGCTGCTGGCGGCGGGCACCATGACCGACGCCAATGGCGCCGCCAATTTTACGCAACAGTTTGCGGTGAATGGCCAGCGCGGAGTGGCGACCGTTTTTGCGACCGATGGATTTGATACGACCGATCCAGAACTCGGCGGAGCGACATTTTCCAATTTCAACGTGGATGCGATTCAGGAGGTGCAGGCCAATTCGGGCGTGATGCCGGCGGAGATCGGACACGGGGCGGCCAGTTTTACGAACGTCGTGACCAAGTCCGGTGTTAATCAGGTGCATGGAAGTCTCTTCGAATTCGTGCGTAACGCGGCCTTCGATGCGCGCAATTACTTCGACTACAGAGATCCGACGGGGCGGCGGCGCATCCCTCCGTTTGTGCGCAACGAATTTGGATTTACCAACGGTGGGCCGGTCGTGATTCCGGGCCTCTATGACGGGCGCGGCCGCACATTTTATTTTGGTGAGTACCAGGGATTTCGCCAAGTGCTGGGAACCACGCAGGTGATTCCCGTGCCGACCGTGGCGGAGCGGCAGGGAACTGACACCACGAGTTTTCCTGGTGACACGCTGACCGTTCCGGTGAGTGCGGCGGTTCTGCCTATCCTCAATCAGTATCCCTTGCCGAACCAGCCGTCGGGAGCCTTTGGCGACCGCACGTATGCGGCATCGTCGAAGGTGGTGACGACAACCGACCAGTTCTCGGTGCGAATCGATCACCAGATTTCGAGCAAGTCCCTCGTGATGGGAAGATTCAGCTTGAATCAGGTAACGGGGCCGCTGACCAATCCTGACCAGACGGCGATCGATCCCAGTTTCGGAGTGCAGTTCTTTGATCACCAGCGCAACGCGGGAGTAAGGTACACGCGGACGATTTCACCGCATTTCGTTTCTGAAACTTCCCTTGGGTACATCCGCAGCACGCCGTTCTTTCCAACCATCAACCACACGCAGCCGGGGATCGGTTTCGCCGACGGTTTGTTCCAGGGTTTCAATTCTGCGGCGGGCTCGATTTTCGGATCCTACGGCAATCTTTATCAGTTCGTAGAAGACATGGCGTTTGTGCGCGGGCCGCATGCCTTCAAGTGGGGAGCGGAGATTCGGGTGAACCGTGATTCCACGATTTTTGGGACGAATCCGAATGGGGCGTACGAGTTTGGCGGAGGCACGGCGTATTCGCCGGTGTACATTCCTTCGGCGAGCGGCACGCACGATATTCAGGGGGGAGATCCGCTGCCCGATTCTTTGACCGGATTGCTCACGGCGACGCCTTTCTCCTACAACATCACGGCCGCGGCCAGTATCACGCCGACGGGCGATAAGTTCGATGAAGCCGGGGTACGTCGCGAAGCCTACAACTTTTATTTTCAAGACGCATGGAAAGCGACCGCGCAACTCACCGTCAACTATGGATTGCGCTACGAGGTGAACAGCCGCATTCACGAGGCGACCAAACGCACGTCGCTTCCGGTGTTCCTCGACGCGGCGGGCAAACCTGCTCCTTACGGGGATCGCAACGCGACCCAGATCTTGCTGATTAACCCGCAGCCTCCGTACAACCAGGATTGGAACGGCTGGGGACCGCGACTGGGACTGGACTACGCGGTGGGTCAGCACACGGTGCTGCACGCGGGAGGAGCGATCAATACGCTGCTTCCCAACTTGTGGCAGGACAATTTTCTGACGGCTGCGATTCCTTTCGTTTTCTCGCCCTACATCACCGCGTTGCCGGGGGTCGCCGTTCCGTTTCAAGATACGTTCGTGCCTGTGAATCTGCCGACGGCGTACAACGTCCAGGGGCAACCTATTTTCGCAACGGGAAGAAGCCAGGATGTTCCGGCGAATACCGAGATTGATTTGCCGCGCTTCCAGAACGATCTGACTGCGCTTACGCCCGGGAATCAGGTGCAGTTGCTCACCATTACGGGCATCGCCCAGAATTTTGGCAACGGCTACATCGGGAGTTGGACGGCGGGCATCGATCATGACTTTCACGACGTGAAGGTGAACGTCTCGTACGTGGCGACCGCAGGGATTCATCTGGCGAGGGTTTATTCTCCGAACAGTTATGGCGGAGCGGATCCGGCGCACGCGCCATTCACCCAGTTCAACGCGGCGGGCCAGGCCACGGGCGGGTATGGAACTGAAATCCTGATGACCAGCGGTTCGCATTCCAATTATCAATCGTTGCAGGCGAGCGCTACCAAGAACTCAGCGCGGGCGGGCTTGGGGTTGCAGGCCAGCTACACATATTCCAAGTCGATTGACGATACCAGCGCCGTGCTGGGCGGGCTGTTCGGCACGGCGGGGACGATCCTGCAGACGCTGCCGCAGGATCCGTGGAATCCGTCGGCCGAGAAAGGGCCGTCCACGTTCGACGTGACCCACGCGTTCAATGTCAGTGTGATCCAGTTGCTGCCGCTCGATCGTATTGGCTTTCTGCGGCCGCTGGGGAAGCCGCTGACGAAAGGCTGGCAGTTTCTGAACATCACGACGCTGACCACGGGATCGCCGTTTAGCGTGTATTCAGGGATCCAGCAAACCGGCGCAGGCGCGGGCGGTACGGATCGGCCGGATTTAATTTCGATGCCACATTTTTCGACGAGCCGGCCGGTGCGCGACGACTACTTCGGGCTGGGAGCGAATAACGCGTCGTTCTTTAATATTCCGATCAACGTTCCGGGCGGGACGGGGCCGAATCACGGACGCTTCGGGACGCTGGGGCGCGACACATTTCGCGGCCCGGGGTATCACGATTTCGATTTCGCGCTGATCAAGGACACGCCCTTTGGACATCGCGAAAATGGCGAACTGGGGACGGTCGAGTTTCGCGCCGAGTTCTTCAATTTATTCAACATCGTGAATTTCGGACTGCCATCGAACATTGTGCGCGGGAGCGGGTTCGGTATTATCAGCAAGACGGCGGGAACGTCACGCCAGATCCAGTTCTCGCTGAAGCTGATCTATTGACGTCTGCGATTTAGTTGTCTGGATACGCCCGACTATTTCTTCCCCAGGTACTTCCCGACTAGAGTGGCGCAGGCTTCGACAAATTCCTGTTCGGGTGGCGTGAACGTGCTGGTGAAATAGCTCTCGATATCGAGCTCAGCGGCGAGCTTGTTCTTCACGAAGATGGGGACAACGATTCGCACTTCACCAAGGGGGATCCCGCAAGATAACGCGGATCTTTAGAAACGTCATGCACTACCACCGTCTGGCCGTCGCGGGCCGCGGCACCACAGAGTCCCGTGTTGAGGGGAATGCGGGCATTGGGCGTAAAGCTGCCAACGTAAGGCCCGACCAGCAGGACGCCGTCGTCCGCCGGATCGACCAGATAAAAGCCAACCCAGTTGTAGCGCGCCATCTTCTCATGCAGACGCGCGGAAATATGCTCCATGATGGATTGGGTGGTCGAAGCGGTTCCAGCGAAGTGGCGAAATTCCCGGAGAAGTTCGTCGTGCACAGGCGACATGTGTCAGCTCTTTCTTGAAGCGCCGTCAACCAATATTAGGGCATCGTCGCCGCTGGCTGCTGCAAAATCGTGATAGCACTCCTTGACGAGTTGTGATCGCCTGAAGTTCGCGTTGCAGGAGTGCGCTGAAAGGGAGGGAACTTTCCTGAAGGCTCGTGCGTAGAGTCAGGAGGGGAGGTGTGTTCCCATGTCGATGTTGCGGCTTGCGGGCCTGTTACTGGCGGCCTCGGTCTCGTTTGCGCAGAGTTCGACGCCGGACCCGGCGAAGGAACCTGAGCAGGCAAATTCGGAACTGACCGCCGACGCCATCATGGCTCGCGTCGCCGCCAACCAGGACCGCAGTGAAGAACTGCGCAAGCAATACGTCTACCGCCAGCACACCCACATTCTCACGCATAAACCAAAGGGCAGGCTGCTGCGCGAAGAGACGGCCGACTATGACATGGTTCCTACGCCCGACGGAACCCAGAAAGAACTCAAGCTGCTCACCGGCCGTTACTGGAATAAGGGGAAGTACGAGACGTTCCAGGGCGAACCAGTTCCTGAGGCTGACAGTCTTGATGGCAGTTTGATCCACGGCTTGCGCGAGGATCTGTCGAATGAGAAAACCAAAGACGGACTGGCGAAAGACCTTTTTCCCCTGACCACGGAGGGGCAGAAGGATTATGAATTCACAGTGCTGGGGCAGGAGATGCAGCAGGGCCGCAAGGTGTATCACATCGGCTTTCGGCCTAAGGACAAGAACGACATTTCCTGGGCCGGCGAGACGTACATCGATGCCGCCGAGTTTCAGCCGGTGCGCGTGTTCACTAAATTATCGCGGCGAATTCCGTTTGCGGTGCGGACCTTGCTGGGAACCGACCTGCCGGGCATTGGATTCAACGTGGTGTACAAACGACAGGAGGACGGAGTCTGGTTTCCCTCCACGTTCGGGACGGAGTTCCGGATCCACGTGTTGTTCTTCATCAACCGGGAGGTGTCGGTGTCGCTGGAGAATACGGGCTTTCAGCACACGCATGTGGAGAGCAAGATGAAGGTGGTGGGGCCGGTGGAATGAGAGGAGAAGCGAGCAGGCAACACGGCCGATTCAAGAGCAACTGAGTTGCGCTCCGGGGGCCGTGGGCGGCTATCGCCACAAGAACTAGTATATCGTTTCATTAAATCATACCCATACTATCCGGTGGTCAGGGCCTCGAACTTTTTCCACCGATGAACGACGGGAGCGGCATTGATTTCCGCAATGCCCTGAAGGATGCGGGTTTG
>Ga0181532_10000136_pt1 | contig 72583 bp, 64 predicted proteins | sample PEATcosm2014_Bin_33_FD_119768 | JGI IMG/M metagenome (GOLD analysis project Ga0181532, IMG submission 119768) | Peatland microbial communities from MTU Mesocosm Facility, Houghton, MI, USA - PEATcosm2014_Bin11_30_metaG | ecosystem: Environmental > Terrestrial > Soil > Wetlands > Peat | place... | reverse complement strand
GGGATTGTAGGGGGGCCTCGGGAAACGTGGCTATGGTGGGATTGTGAACCCGCCTCGCAATCGAAAGAGCGAGCACGGTAACCCCTCACCTCACAGCCGGCGCGCCCGAGTCTCTATCCCGACTAATGCGGCAGCTTGGGTAGATCAGCGCGGGCAAGCACCGAACCCCAGGCGTCGAGAACATAGACATCGGTCCAATGTGCTCCCGGCCTCGGGCGCACCGAAGTTTCTGCAAGAGTGAAAGGGATCATGGTCTTGGGCGAAGTGCAGCCGGTCAGTTGCCGCGCGACGACGTCATGTTCCGACTGATCGGGGAGCGGCTCCGGCCGCGCCACCGCTCCCAGTGACGAGCCTGCGTGCAGGACCACCTCAACCGCGCCCGCCAGGTTCTGCCACCGCATCGGAATCTGGATTTGCCACTCTTTCCCTCCAGTCTTCCGAACCGTAGGTTCTTCGGCAAACACGACCACCGGTGGATTTTCGACCGGCGAGGCATACCATTCCGTTGTTCCATCTGGCGGCCAAATCTCCCCATATCCGCGCTGCCCTTCTCCGAAGCTTGCCATGAGGCCGAAGGCAGATTTGGATCGCCCAGCACAATGGCAGCGCCACCGCCGTTCTCCAGATATTTCTGGTACAGATAGCGCCGAGCCCACTCACGGCGCACGATGTGCGCGATCTCGTGCGACAGAATGGCCGCCCACAGCCCGGCGCTCGGACCCGCCAGTCGCGCCAGCCCGCTTTCCCCATAGACGGTTCCATCCGGAGAGGAGTATGCGTTCAGTTGATCGTCGTCCACAATGCGCAACTGCCACGCCAACTTGCCACGGGATGGATCAAGAAATCTGCTCGACCAGTCGGTCGAAGACGACCCGGCCCGTGGCGTAGCGTCCCGCGGCGGCAAGGCTCTGCGCCATGAGTTGAGGCCGCATCCGCGCCGCGGTTTCCGTGTCGAGCTGGAACGGGGAGGGTACTTTCGGAATGTCGACAGACTGCGGACACCAACCACCGGAACAGCGCACAGCAAACAGAGACCGATCGCGAAAGAACGGACCTGTTTGGCCGCGCCATTTTCCACGGGGCTCCTCCGCGGAGATCACTCTGACTCTTGAGTCTGCTCCTTTTGCAGAGGCGCGCCCGCAAAACAGTTTCGCGAGCGTCGTTGTCGTTTCAGTTTCGCGGTTCCAGCTTCGCGGTGCGCAAGAAGTCGTAGTTGCCCGCAGGATTCAGTTTCAGATTTCGCACCCGGCGTGTGTGCACCAGAACGTTGTCGAAGTACCACAGGTCGATGTAAGGCAGATCGTCGGCCAGAATGCGCTGCACCTCGGCATACAACGGCTTGCGCACATTCGGATCGATTTCGCGACGCGCTTTATCGATCAAGGCGTCCACTCCAAGATTCGAATAGTAACCGCGGTTGGCGCCGTTCGGCGGGAACTTCGCCGAGTGAAACGCATATTCGAAAATGTCGGGATCTTCATTTCCCCCGATCCAGCGCAGCGAATACATCTGAAACGCTCCGTGCTGCACGTCCGAGAAAAACGTGGCGAACTCGAAACTGCGGATATCGAGCACAATCCCCGCCTCGCGCAACTGCTGTTGCATCACGGCGACCATGAGACGCGTGTTCTCGTCGGTCGATGTCTTCATCGCGATGTGGAAGCGCACACCGTTCACCTCCGGATAACCCGCCGCATCGAGCAACCGATTCGCCTTGTCGATGTTGTGATCGTAGACAGGCACGGCTCCGTTGTAGGCCCAGCTCTGCGGCGGCAGCACGCTGCGCGCCGGTTGCGCCTGCCCGCGCCACAAGTACTCGATCATCGGCCCCCGGTCCAGTGCGTACGCAATCGCCTGTCGCACCCGCGCATCCTTTAGGATGGGGTCGCGCAAGTTGAATCCCATATACGCCAGACGTGTCCCGGGTGCGCGCTCCACCACGAGATTGGGATCGCGCGCCAGCGTGAACACGTTGTCCGGGGTCAGCGAATTGATCGCGACGTCGCCGCTACCTTTGCGCAGTTCTAACGCCTGCGTGGTTGCATCGGGCACAACCGCAAAGCGCACCCGCGCCAGTTTGGCACGCTCGCCCCAGTAGTCCTCGTTGCGTTCGACGACCACATCCCGGTCGGTCTCAGCACTGACGAACCGAAACGGGCCCGAGCCGATCGGATGTCGCGTCATTTCATCACCGCTGCCATCGGGCACTATTCCCATCGCGCCGTCTGACAGATTCCACAGCAAAGTCGCATCCTGCTCCTTCATATGGAAGATCACCGTGACATCGTCACGTGCCTCGATGTGGTCCACGAAACGATACACGGCCGCCTTGGTGCTCCGAATCTTGCCCTGCAACAGCGAGTCGAACGTCCACTTCACATCGCGCGACGTCAACGCGCGCCCATCGTGAAACTTAACGCCATGATGAAGGTGAAAAATGTAAGTCAACGGATCAGGAATCTCCCAGCGCTCCGCCAGTCCAGGAGCCACATTCAGATTGTCCCCGCGCGACAACAGATCATCGAAGATCAGGTTGTCAATCCGCTCTGACTGCGCGTCGATTCCTACCCGAGGATCAAGATTCGTGGGACTCGACTCGATAATCATGACCAGGGTGTTGGGATCGGGCTTTGAAGAGCAGGAAAGAAGCGGGAAGAGCGCCAGAATGCAGAGCAGCGCACCGACCAATCGAGCGCCCTTACGCATACGAGATCTTTCCCAGCACCGCCGCCCGTTTCGCACCCGTAGCCGTGGGCACATTCGACGGTCGCCGGTGCCACGTCTCATAAGCGAGCACGGCGAACGCTACCGCTTCCTTCGCCTCGGAAGGCAAACCGAACTCGTCAGAGAATCGCAACTGGATTCCAAGCGGCGTGAGGCCTTCCGCCAGCATTCCGACCAGCGTGCCATTCCGGGCGCCGCCCCCGGAGAGAATCATTTCACGAAAAGAGCTCTTCGCCGCCGGACCTGACTGCTGCATCACAAATCGCCGCACCGCATCGGCGATGGACCGCGCGGTTAGCGCAGTTGCCGTTGCCACCACGTCTTCCTTGCGACAGCGCCCGCAGAGCCGCAAGAACTTGCCAACAAACTCCCGCCCGAATTCCTCACGCCCGGCAGTCTTCGGAGGATTCGCACGAAAGAACTTGCGTTGCAGCAACCGCCCGAGAACAGGCTCCAGCACTATTCCCGATGCGCCGATCTTCCCCCCGCGATCAAACGCCCGCCCAAATAGGGTATCGGTAACCGCGTCGAGCACCATGTTTCCCGGCCCGGTGTCGAAGGCGAACACGTTGCTGGCATCGGCGCCCACGGCAATCGCCGTGAGATTCGCGATGCCTCCAATGTTCTGCACAATGCGGCCGATCTTGGGGTCGCGGAAGAGCAAGTAGTCGAGATAAGGAACAAGCGGTGCGCCCTTTCCGCCAGCCGCCATATCCGCCGGACGAAAATCTGAAACAATCGGCACGCCCACGCGCTCTGCCATTACCGCGGCTTCTCCCGTCTGCCAGGTCGCGGTGATCTTTCGTCCCAGAAATGCCCGCGCCTCGCCCTGATGGTACAGAGTCTGCCCATGACATCCGACAAGCTCAACCTTGACCCGAAATTGCCGCTGGGTCGCCAGCACCGCGTCAGCGTACAACTCGCCCAAAAGAAAATTAAGCCGCGCCAGATCCGCCACCCGCCCCCGAGTGGCATTCATCGCGGAAAGCACCGCAGCCCGAACCTTCGCCGGATAAGAATATTCCGCATGCCCCAGCAGTTTGAAAATGTGGCGCGGACCTGCCCTGAGCGGGAGTCGAAGGGGCCCACGCCCGCGAATCCTGCTGACTGAAGTGGGCCCCTCGCGTGAGCCCGAACCTAGGGTCTCGCCGATCCGCACCAGCGCCACATTAATCCCGTCAGCGGACGTCCCACTCATCACCCCGGCCACGATCATTGCTTTCTCGCTCATGAGCGGGCCCGTCTGTCCGCCTGACGGCTGAAAGGCTCCAGCCGTACTTGTTCCCCGAACTCCCACAATCGGCGCGTCAGGTTCTCGACCATTGCACCCGACGGAGCCTTCGCTCGCCGCAGCGTCTTCGCCGACTGCTTCTTGAAGGCCAGCACGCGCCGCGCGGCCTCGGCCACGCGCCGCGCAAACTTCGAATCCCGTTCTGCCGCCTTGATCAGTTCTTCGTAGGCCTGCAAAATGTAATCCTCTCGATGGCAGATCAGGCACAGATCGCCGCCTGCACGAACAAACCCAACCGCCGCCTCGCCGATCGGCGCTGCCGACAACACTCCGCCCATCTCCAGATCGTCCGACACAACCAGATTCCGGTACCCGATACGCTTGCGCAGGATGTCGCTGATCCACACTTTCGACAACGACGCCGGAGTTCGATCCCGCGTAACCTGCGGATACGCCGCGTGCGAAATCATTACCAGCGGCAATTCTCGGCGCAGCGTCCGGTAGGGAAGCAAATCCTCAGCCCATAGACCTTTTAATGGCTTGTCAATCACCGGCAGTTCGTGATGGCTGTCGAGCCTGCCCTCGCCAAGCCCGGGAAAGTGCTTGCCGCATCCCAGCACGTTCGCGCCTAGAAGCCCCGCGAGAAACTCCCGGGAGTAAACCACGGTTTCGCGGGGATCCCCCGACACCGCCCGGGACCCCATCACGTTCCGTGACGCCTCAAATGCCAAATCCAGCACAGGCGCAAAGTCAACGTTGAATCCAAGCGCCCGGCAGTTTGCCCCGACGATTTCGCCGTGCCTGCGAAACAGCGCCCGATCGCCAGTGTTAAAGACGTCCGCCGCCGACGGTGCCGCTCCCAGCACATCGCGAAAGCGGTCCACCGCCCCGCCCTCAACATCAACGCAAGTAAAGAGCGACGTGGCGACGCACTCCTGACACTCACCGAGCAACCGCCACGTCTGTTCCGAACTTTGAATATTCCGTGCGAACAGGATGACCCCAGCCGGCTGCAGCCGCGTGAGCAGGGAAGCAACCCGCGGCTTCACCTCTATGCCGTCGAAACCAACGATCAGCAGTTGCCCGATGTGTTCGATACCGCGAGGCTTGGGTTGCGTGGTCATTATTTTGCAGAGGATTTCCTCTGTGTGCTCGGTGTCTCCTGTGGTCAGATCTCTTTCTTCAACTCCGCCAGTAAATTCAGGGCTTGCAGCGGCGTAAGCCGGTTCAAATCCACTTCGCGCAGCTTATCCAACACCGGCTGCGACAGTGGCGTAAAAATCGTCAACTGCGTCGGCGGAGGAGTCGCTCCCGGAGAAAGATGCGCCGTGGCCTGCGCCTCCGCAAACTCGTGTTCTGCCAGCACCTCCCGCGCCCGCAACACAACCTCGTTCGGCAATCCAGCCAGCTTTGCCACTTCAATACCGTAACTGCGGTCCGCCGCCCCGGGTTCAACCTTGCGCAAGAATACAATCCCGCCGCCAGTCTCCTTAACCGAGACGTGATAATTCTTCACTCCCGAAAGCTGCTCCGCCAGTTCGGTCAGTTCGAAATAATGCGTTGCAAACAAAGTCTTGGCCCGCACCCGTGTGCGCAGATATTCCACCGCAGCCCACGCAATCGCCAGCCCGTCGTAGGTGGAAGTGCCGCGCCCAACTTCATCCAGCAAAATGAGAGACCGCGCCGTCGCCGTGTGCAGGATTGCCGCCGTTTCCGTCATCTCAACCATGAACGTCGAGCGACCGCGCGCCAGATTGTCGCTCGCCCCAATGCGCGTGAACACGCGATCCACCACACTCAGCCGCGCCGACCGGGCTGGCACAAACGATCCCATCTGCGCCAGAATCACAATCAGCGCCGTCTGCCGCAGATAAGTCGATTTCCCGCCCATGTTCGGCCCGGTCAGCAGCATGATGTTGTGCGTGCTGCCATTCAAATAAAGATCATTGGGGACGAATCGCTCGCTCCCCCCAGCCATTTCCTGCTGCTCAATCACAGGATGCCGGCCTTCGATGATCTCAATCTCGCTCCCATCGGTAGATTCCACAAAAGCCGGCCGGCAGTAATTGCGCAGCGCGGCGATATGCGCCAGCGATGCCAGCACGTCAATCTCGGCTAGCGCCAACGCAGCCTGCCGGATCCGCTTGGCCTCGGCCGCAATGGCCGTGCGCAGCTCCGCAAAAAGTCGCCGCTCGATCTCAACAATTTTCTCCTGCGCGTCGAGAATCTTGGCCTCGTACTCTTTCAGTTCGGGCGTAGTGAAGCGCTCGGCTCCCACCAGTGTCTGCTTGCGCTCATAGTCCTGCGGGACCAGATGCAGGTTCGGTTTCGAAACCTCGATGTAGTAGCCAAAGATGGAATTGAATTTCACCTTCAGCGACGAAACGCCGGTACGCCCCCGTTCCCGCTGCTCGATCTGCGCCAGCACCTGCTTGCTGTTGCGCGAGAGTTCCCGTAGTTCGTCAAGGTCGCGATCCACGCCTGCCGCGAGCACGCCACCGTCGGCAAAACTCAAAGGTGGCTCCGGCACAATGCTCTTCTCAATCCGCTCCCGCACATCCCCGAGTTCATCGAGCGAGCCATGCAGAGTTTTCAACCGTTCTGCGGCCAGCCGGGCCAGCGCACCTTTGACCCCCGGAATCTTCCCCAGCGATGCCGCCAGCGCCAGCACGTCTCGCGGATTCGCCGTCTCCAGGGTGACGCGGCTCAGCAGTCGTTCCAGGTCCAGTACGCCATCAAGAGCCTGCCGTAACTCCTCTCGCGCCACGGTCTCTTTCAAGCCCGCTTCCACGGCGTCGAGACGCGCATGGATCTCACTCAAATCGAGCGACGGCCGCAGCAGCCATGCGCGCAGCAACCGCTTGCCCATGGGCGTGACCGCTGCATCCATCGACCGGAATAAGGTGACCCCCGCATCCGTCCCCGCAAACAGCGGCTCCATCAATTCCAAATTGCGGACCGTGACCGCATCCAGCACCAGGCAACTCTGCCGCTCATACCACCCGATCCGATCGACGTGATCCAGCGATCCACGCTGCGTCGATCGCACGTAATACAGGATCGCGCCCGCGGCAGCCGTGGCCGCCGTCCGCCCAGCCAGCCCAAACCCTTCCAGCGACAGCACTCCAAAATGATTCTCCAGCAGCGGAAGCGCATGATCCGGCGCAAAAATCCAGTCATCCAGAGGAGTCTCGGTGCAAGCACCCACCGCTGCCCGAGGTTGGGGAGATGAACCATGTGGGGACGGCCGCCCCCGGCCGTCCGGCCGAGCCGAGCTCGGCTCTACCTGTCCCCGAGCACCGGCATTCTCAAACAGCGGCGCCGCCGATCCATACAGCAATTCCTTCGGCCGCAGTTGTTCCAACTCTTCCTGCACCCGCCGCAGCGCCCCCTCGCCCGAAAACTCCGTCGCCCGGAACTCTCCAGTTGACAAGTCCAGAGCCGCAAATCCCACGCGATCTCCCACCTGCGCCAAGGCCGCCAGAAAATTATTCTCGTCCGAGCCCAACGACGAATCTGCCGCCGTCCCCGGAGTCATCACGCGCGTCACTTCCCGGCGCACCAATTTCTTCGCCTGCCGCGGATCCTCCATCTGCTCGCAGATCGCCACCTTGTAGCCCTTGCGAATCAGCTTCCCGATGTACCCCTCCGCCGCGTGATAAGGCACGCCGCACATGGGCACGGCCACACCTTTTTCTTTGTTGCGCGAGGTCAGCGTGATCTGCAACTCTTTCGCCGCCACAATCGCATCGTCGAAGAAAAGTTCGTAGAAGTCGCCCAGGCGAAAAAATAAGAGCGCAGTGGGATGTTCTTTCTTGACGGCGGCATATTGCCGCATCAGCGGAGTGGACGGCTCGGTCATCTGGGCGGGCTTCGGCGGATTATAACAAAGCTCTCCGTCGATCTCCTGCCGCATTTCGCATGGCTCATCGGAAAATTATCGCAAGAATTCGCGGTTGACTCCGTCTCTCTCCCGGTGTTCTCCTTCCTCATGGAACTCCGTAAGGATCCCATCACCCGCTCCTGGGTCATGACCGGCGATGATTCTGCCGAAACTGGACCGCGCCCCGAGTCTGTCTGCCGGTTCTGCGATGCCTCCGCAACATCGCTGCAAGTCATCGCGAAATCTCCCAATACCCCCGGCACTCCTTGGTCCGCCCGTTCCGTCGTGCATCCCAAGCCTCTCTACCGCATCGAGGGCGAACCCGACCGCCGCGGCGACGGCATTTATGACCGCATGCACTCCGTGGGTGCACACGAAGTGCTGGTGGAAAATCCGCGCCACGACCGCCATCTGTGGAGCGCCAGCGACGACGAGATCGCGCACTTTCTCCGCCTCGCTGCCGAGCGCATCCTCGACCTCAAGCGCGATCCCCGCATCAAGTACGTCAGCCTCTTCAAGGACTACGGCAAGAACGCCGGGCAGGAATTTGCCCATCCCACGTCCCAGATCACCGCGACCATGTTCGTTCCGCGCCGCGTGCTTTATGAATTGCGCGCTGGCCGTGAGTACTTCGTCAGTAAAGAACGCTGCGTCTTCTGCGACATCATCCAGCAGGAAGAGCGTCAGGCCCAGCGCGTTATCGAGGCCCGCGGTGACTATCTTGCGGTTTGTCCCTATGCCCCGCGCGTCCCCTATGAAACCTGGATTCTGCCGCGCTATCACGATTCCTCTTTCGAACGAGCGGGATTGAATCGGCCGGGATTGCGGATCAACCTGGCCGCCCTTTTGCGTCGCACTTTGCAGCGTGTGCGATCCCTGACCGAGGACTTTCATCTCGTGCTGCACACTTCTCCCAGCGCCATCCATCCCTCCAAGAATCTCGGCTACTGGCGGACGATTGACGACGACTACCACTGGCACATCGAAATTCTCCCCGTCGTCGGTTCCAAAGCGCGCTCCTACACCTTTAAAGAGGTGTACTATTCCCCCGTCAGCTCCGAGACCGCAGTCAAGCAACTGCGCGATGCGAAGATCGATGGCTGAAGCTCGCATCAGACAGCCGATGGGGAGGCCTACGTAGGGACAGCCGCCCTCGGCTGTCCGCCGGGCGAAGCCAGGCCGGGGTTGCTGGACAAAGATTACCGGACCAAAGTTGCTAAGCTGGCGACAGAGTAGAGTAATGGCGGAGTCCCTAACCAACGCAATGACTGCCAAAGTCAAAGGCCTCGTCCCCATGGCGTTTGCTGCCGACGTGCCGCGCTCCATCGACTTCTACAAACTACTCGGGATGGAAGTTCGCCACAGCCTGCGAGATCCGAAAGGCGAAATAAAATGGGTCTTCCTGGCCTGCGATCGCGCCGAATTAATGCTCGCCATCGCCTCCGACCCAGTCATCGCCAGCCAGCAAGCCGTATTGTTCTATCTCTACACATCAGATCTGGTCGCTCTGCGCGAACATCTCCTCGCGAGCAGGGTAAAAGTCTCGCCCATCACGTACCCCGACCACATGCCCAAGGGCGAAGCTCGCGTGTACGATCCTGACGGTTATTGCCTGCTCATCGGCCAACCGGAGTAGCCTTCCGCGCTCGCAATCAACCTGCTGTACAATCCCTGCCGTCAGGAGACCCGTCTCGTGAAACTTTTGCTGTGTTGCATACTATTCCTTGCCACCTGCCTCGCCCAGACCGCCGCACCTTCCACCGGCAAACAGAAAGCTCTCTGGCAAAAACTAGAGTTGAGGATTCAGGAAGCTGACCAGCACCTCGACGGCGTAATGGGCGTCGCCATCGAAGACCTCACTACCGGAGACCACTTCTTCCTCCACGAAGACGAAGTCTTCGCCCAGGCCAGTTCCATCAAGATCACCGTCCTGGCGAATCTTTACCTGCAGGTGCAGCAGGGCAAGCTGAAGCTCACCGATTTATATATGGTGCAATCGTCTGATCTCGTCCCCGACAGCGACATCATGGGCGGACTCACCCCTGGCGTAACGCGCCTCACGCTGCGCGATCTGGCGACGATGATGGTTGCCGTCAGCGACAATTCCGCCACCAATGTGCTTATCGACCGCGTCGGCATGCAGAACGTGAATGCCATGCTCGATTCGCTCGGCCTTACCCACACGCGCCTGCGCCGCAAAATGATGGACCTCCAGGCTGCGAAGGAAAACCGCGAGAACATCTCCACGCCGCGCGAAATGATGACCCTGCTCGATGCTATCTATCACGGCAAGGTCCTGAACAAGGACTCAACCGCCGAGTTCTTCCAGCTGCTGAGCACGAACAAAGATTCCTGGATCCCCCGCGATCTGCCCGCCGATCTCAAGATCGCCAACAAGCCCGGCTCTCTGGAAGCTGTACGCAACGATTCCGGGATCGTATTCGTCGAAGGGCGCCCTTACGTGATCTGTGTCATGACGTCGTTTCTACGCAACGAACGTGACGGGGAAGAAGCCATCAGCAAGATCTCGCTCGAAGCCTGGCGCATGTTCGACCGCCTCAGCCGTGCCTCCGAGTACGGCAGAGTTGTCTCCCCGGGAAACGGCGCGCGCTAGCACGTTCGTGTGGAGCGGACACTCTTGCCCTCTTGTCCGCTGCTTTTGACTTTGTTCTTGAGTTTGTTTCTTGATCCAGTTTTGCCTGTGCTTCTGATCCTGTCGCCGCCGGTTACTGTGAGCCTGCCTTACTCGCCCGTGTGGGAGCGACCTGCTGGCGCATGAACTGCTGTGCGGCTCTCGCTTCCATCGGCTGGGAAAAGTGGTAGCCTTGCCCGAACTCGCATCCCACCTCTAGTCGCTCCACTTGCCGCGGCGTCTCGATGCCCTCCGCAATCGCACAAATGAGGTTTGCAGCCGGTCCAGAAATGATCGCCGGTTGGGCAGTCCGGTCGGCGGATCGTGAAACAGGTTGTGCTCGAGTAGTTGCTCTGCCCGCTTGCGCTCCGTGATGTCGCGATTCACAATCACCAGCTTCGCGACTTTGCCTTTCGCATCACGGATCGTACTTGCTATCAACTCCAGTACCTTCCACCTTCCATCCTTGTGCTTGATGTGGTACTCCAGCCTTTTTCCCGTGCCTGTTTCTCGTGCCTCGCGCGCGGCATCGAGAACCCGGAAGCGATCGTCGGGATGGATCTGCTCGAAGGCCAAAGTCTCGCCCAACTCCGCTGCCGAGTATCCCAGGATCCTCTTGTATGCCGAACTGTTGTATAGTCGCCGTCCCTTCACGTCCCCCAGAGCAATCATGTCGGCGGCGTTCTCGGTCACGATCTGGAACAGTTCTTCGTTTTTCCTGTTCGTCCGATGGATCTGGTTAATCCGGAACTGCTGGTAGAGAGCCATCACGGCCAGCGCGCCCAGCGGAATCCAGAACCCTTGCCGCAGCATCCAGAGGTCTCCTGCGTAGATCTATCGGCAGGCCTGTGGCGGGACATTAATCCTTGCGTCCCAAGCGCCAGACTCGCATCTAGGTAGGCATGGAAAACCTGACGGAATTCAGCCTGGCCGAGGCCGTCGCAATTCTCTCCCGCACCCCCGCGACCTTGAATGCGCTATTGCGCGGCCTTCCCGACATTTGGGTGCGCTGCAATGAAGGACGCAGCCCCGATGGAAAAGATACTTGGAGGGCGTTCGATATCGTGGGCCACCTGATCGTCGGCGAGCGCACCGACTGGATGCCGCGGGCGCGGATCATTCTGGAGAACGGTGAAGCGCGCCCCTTTGATCCTTTCGACCGCTTCGCGCAGTCGAAACAGAGTCAGGACAAATCCCTGGAGCAGCTTTTGGACCAGTTTGCCCGCCTGCGCAGCGAGAATCTAGCCGCCCTGCAGGCCCTGAATTTACAGCCGGAAGATTTGGCGCGTCGAGGCAGGCATCCCGCTCTAGGAATGGTCACGCTATCGCAACTTCTGGCGACCTGGGCCGTTCACGACCTCACGCATCTGCATCAACTATCCCGCGTGATGGCCCACCAGTATCGTCATGCGGTCGGCCCGTGGAGCGTCTATCTGGGCGTGCTGCAGTGTGCGGGTCATAGCGCGTAGCCGGCCGACCTGTGACGCTTCCGACGCGACAAGCGCCCGGTCCGCGTTCCATAATGTCCGCATGTCCCCGAATCCGCCCCTCCGCCGCCTGAAGACCTACACCGGTGCTCAGGGATACGTCTACCAGTACTACTTCGTCGGCAAACGCCCCGCGCTACCGGATGATCCTGAAGCCCCTGCGACCGAATTTGTCTTCGATGTCACGTCCGACCGCAAGCTGACCTACGCCGTGAGTGTGTTCTTTCCCGATAGCACGCGAGCGGCCTGGAGCCGGACCCACGGCCGGCCGCTGAACGACGCCGAACAGTACGCCGCCGTCAAACTCCGCCTGTTCCGCGCTTTCGATGAACTGGAAGACGTCAAAACCCACGGACGCCGTCTGAGCATCGACACAGGTTTGCTCGAAGAGGCCCTGACCAGTTTGGGCGTCGAATAAAACGGCCGTCGCCGCCCCTCCCGAACTATTGTGCATAGCAAATCCCCGGCATATAAATGCAAGCGGAGTCCTAAACGTGAAGACATTCCAATCCGTTTGTTTAGCAGCAGTGTTGACCGTGTTCGCTTTGTGCTCTGCCGCCTTCCCGCAAACCGCCCGTTGGACCGAACACAAAGCCAACGAATGGTACACGCAGCAGCCCTGGCTGGTCGGCAGCAACTACATACCCAAGTCGGCGATCAACGAATTGGAGATGTGGCAAGAGGCCACCTTCGATCCCGCACAGATTGACAAGGAGTTGGGCTGGGCCGAGGCCATGGGCATGAATACCATGCGCGTCTTCCTTCACGATCTGCTGTGGCAGCAGGCGGCTCCTGGTTTTCGCAAACGTATCGATCAGTTTCTAACCATCGCGTCCCATCATCACATCCGCGCGCTGTTCGTGCTCTTCGACTCCTGCTGGGACCCGCTGCCGCATCTCGGCCCTCAGCATCCTCCCATTCCCGGCGTGCATAACTCCGGCTGGGTGCAAAGTCCGGGCGCGAAGGTGCTGGACGACCCTAGCCAGTATCCGCGGCTGAAAGAGTACGTCCAGGGAGTCGTGGGAGCCTTTGCCAAAGACGACCGCATCCTCGGTTGGGATATCTGGAACGAGCCCGGATCCGATCAAAGCGACAACTACCCGGGGTCGGAGCTGAAAAATCAGGCCAAAATTACCCGCGTCGCCGCGCTCTTGCCGCAGGCCTTCGAGTGGGCGCGAGAAATGAATCCTACGCAGCCTCTGACCAGCGGAGTCTACGAAGTCGATACCTCCGCCGATGAGAACGCCCTCGAAGAGATCGAGCGGATTCAGGTGCGCGAGTCCGACATCATCACGTTCCACAACTACAGTTGGCCCGAGGACTTCAAAGCCGAAATCGCGTGGCTGAGAAGGTTCCACCGTCCCGTGATCTGTACTGAATACATGGCGCGCTCCGTCGGCAGTACGTTCGACACCATCCTGCCGATCGCAAAGCAGGAGCGCGTCGGCGCCATCAACTGGGGATTCGTCGCCGGCAAAACGCAAACCTACTATCCGTGGGAGTCCTGGGACCATCCCTATATTAGGAGTCAGCCTCCGGTATGGTTTCACGAAGTCCTGCATTCCGACGGAAAACCGTACCGCCAGGCAGAAGTGGACTTAATCCGGAAGCTGACCGGAAAGCAGTAGGTGTGGATTCAGCCGCGGACGGGTGCCCCATTTGTCGCGCGTTCTTTGTGCGAGAGAAGTGGGGATTTCGTTTCTGCATTTGGTCCCCCTCGCTGGGCAGCTGAGATTTACAATCACCGTGTTATGAAAACTTCCTGTGTTCTTCTCCTGATCTTGTTGTGTCTGATGGCCTGCAACAAATCCGCAGGTCCGGTGGCACCCTCGAGTTCGACTGCGTCGCCGCATTCCCCCGACGCCGTGCAGCAGAAACTGCAAGAATATTCCGGAGCCTCCGCGACCGACTGTGGCCGCCTTAACGTGCAAGCGACGCCAGACCAGTCCAAGACCACTGCCGACTGCGCCATGCAAGCCAGCCGGGGCAAGCACCCGTTCTACGTGGCCTACGACATGCCCGGCATGGCAATCGGCGTCGCCAGCAACGCTGACGGCAAGCTGTTCACCGTGGAGTCGCAAGGCACGGGCGCCACGGCGACATTGACCAGCGGCGACTGTCCTTCGCAGCTGCGCGTCGCCGCCAGCGGACGCGTCACTTGCTTCGCCCCCGGCGACATGGGCTCTCTGGGCGCCGGCCACACCGCGATCCCTCCAGGCATGCCCAATCCGCATGCAATGCCGAAGTAACTGAGCTACCGAGACAAAGTTCAAAACCCCGCGCTGGTACGAATCATGCATACTCGCCAGAAGATGATCCACATCGTGAGTCACGTCCCAGTCGCATGGCTCGAAGGTAATCTCCTCAATCTACGTGGGAGCCATAAACGAACCCTTGGCGTTACCTAAGCCAGAGGGGAACGCGATCACCGGAGATCCTTTATCCTATCGTCTGTGATTCTAATCACACCCTTAAGTGACCCGCTTTGTTTGCCTTACCCCCACCGCCGTAGAAAATGGAACTCGTACTAGAGGAGTCAGGTTCCGGACCCGCGATTTGGGGTAAACTCATGGGATTCCGGAACTTATGAGGCCTATGTCTCTGCTTTGGCTGCGTTTCGCACTGGGGTGCTATTTCATCGGGTTGGTCTACGCCTTCGTGGCGCTCACCCGGACCAGTGACCTGTTTAGCCGCATCGCTCTCCATGCCGCCAGCCTGGGCATGGTCTTCCACTTCGTTTCGCTGGCCGAACTATTCCTTTCGGGCCAAGTCGTCTGGGCGTCGGTGCACAACGGAGAATCCCTGCTGGCGTTTCTGTCGATGACGTTCTTCATGGTCATCTATGCGATCTACCAGACCACATCCCCCGGCGTTGTCGTGTTTCCCGTGGTCTTCTTCCTGACCTTCGTTGGAGCCGTCGACCAGCAACCGGTGCTGCTGACCCAGTTCGTGTCGCACAAGGGATGGCTCATCGCTCACATCATCCTCATCTTCACCGGCTATGCCGCGCTGGTTCTGAGCTTCGGCGCCAGCCTGCTCTATTTGCTGCAAGAGCGCCGCCTGAAAGCCAAAAAATCCACCAGCCTGATCTCGTTTCTGCCCGCGCTCGAAGTGATTGACCAGATCGGCTACCGCTCTCTGCTGCTGGGCTTTCCGTTCATGACCTTGGGCCTGATCACCGGGTCGATCGTGGCCCTCACCACCTACGGCCGCGTGGATTTTCTCGACCCCAAGATACTGCTGTCGCTGTTGATGTGGGTCGTCTACATGGTCATGGTCTTCACCCGCTGGAACTCCGGATGGCGCGGCCGCCGCGCCGCTTTCCTCGCGACCTTTGCCTTCGTGGCCGCGCTCGCCGCGTGGGCGGCTAACTATTTCTCCGCGATCCACAGGTTCGCCGCCTCATGAGATTCCAGCTCATCGGCGTGAATCACAAGAGCGCGCCGCTCGAAGTGCGCGAGCGCCTGGCCATCCCTGAATCTCGCCTGCCCGACACTTGCCGCGATCTCAATGCCTATCCCGGGATCGAAGAAGGCATGCTCATCTCCACCTGCAATCGAGTCGAGATCGTGGCTCACACCACCAACGGCCACGCCGACCTGCGCGGATTTCTGCACGACCACTTTCATCTCACCGCCGACGAACTGGATGCCCACCTGTACGAATTCCGCGAGAAAGACGCGGTGCGCCACTTGTTCCGCGTGGCGTCGAGTCTGGATTCCATGGTGGTCGGCGAAGCCCAGATTCTCGGCCAGATAAAAGAAGCCTACGCCACAGCCCGTGCCGTAGGCGCGGTCCGCGGACAACTCGACCAGCTCTTCAGCCGCGCCTTCGCCGTCGCCAAGCGCGTGCGCACCGAGACCGCCGTGGGATCGTCATCGGTGTCAATCGCATCGGTCGCGGTGGAACTCGCCAAGAAAATTTTCGGGACGTTGGAAGGGAAGACGGTCTTCATCGTCGGCGCCGGCAAGATGAGCGAACTCGCCGCCCGCCACCTGATGGCCCACGGCTGCGCATCCATCTTCGTCGCCAACCGCACCTACGAACGCGCCATCGGCTTGGCGCAAAGGTTCAACGGCCAGGCCATCAAGTTCGATGACTTGTACAACACCTGCGACCGCGCCGATATCGTCATCACTTCGACGGGCTCTCCCCATGCTATTTTCCGCCGCGAACATGGAGAGCAGTTCCTCTCCCGCCGCAAGAATCGCCCGATGTTCTTCATCGACATCGCCGTGCCCCGCGACGTTTCACCCGACATGGCCAAGCTCGACGGCATCTTCACTTACGACATCGACGACCTGCAGCAGGCCGTCAGCAGCCACGTCGCCGACCGTCGCAAGGAAGCCGAACTCGCCGAGGCCATCATCACCAGCGAAGTGGAACGCTTCGAAGCCCGCCTGCAAACGCTCGACGTGGTTCCGACGATCGTGTCGCTGCAAGACCATCTGGAAACGATTCGCCAAGCTGAAATCGACCGCGTCCGCGGCCGCATGGGCCACCTGACCCCCGAGCAGGAAATGGCCGTTGAGGCTCTGACCCGCGGCATCATCAATAAAGTCATGCACACGCCCATCACCACCCTGAAGACGGCTGCGAAAGAGTCGGAAGCGACGACGGTAGTCGACGTAGTCCGCCGCCTGTTCAACCTGCACGACAAGGAAGTGTCGGCCCCAGAAAAGAAAAACGAAGTGGGGGCGCGCCAGTGACGCGACACCAACAGTTGCAGGACACGACGCAGCATCAGCCACCCCACTCCAGCCGCGAAGCGGCGGCACATGTTAGCCCAGGCCGTAAGCCCTGGGTTGGCAAGGGGGAGGAATCGAGTCCCGTAGGGACGGCACCATCACACTCACGGATTACTCAATGAGGGCCCCCCACAACGGTTCACATGCGACGAAACTCCGCATCGGCTCCCGTGGCTCGCAACTCGCCCTCTGGCAGGCCAACCACATCTCCGCGCTGCTGCGCGCCCGCGGCCACGAGGTCGAAATCGAAATCATCCATACCACCGGCGACAAGATCACCGACGTTGCCCTCGCCATGGTGGGCACCAAGGGCATGTTCACCAAGGAGATTGAGGAGGCCCTCGCCGCCGGCCGCGTCGATCTAGCCGTGCATTCCCTGAAAGACCTGCCCACCGAACTTCCCCCGGGATTCGAAATTGCCGCCATTACCGAACGCCAAGACCCGCGCGACGCCTTCTGTTCGTGCCACTATTCCAGCTTTCAGGAATTGCCGCAGGGCGCGCGCGTCGGCACCTCCAGTCTCCGCCGCCAGGCGCAACTCAAGGCCGTCCGCCCCGACCTCGACATTCATCCTCTGCGCGGCAACGTCGACACGCGCCTGCGCAAACTCGAGCAGGGAGAATACGACGCCATTATCCTCGCCTCGGCCGGACTGAAGCGCCTGGGCAAGACGGAACTCATCAAACAGATCATTCCCGCCGAAATTATGTGCCCCGCCGCCGGACAAGGCGCGCTCGGCATCGAGATCCGCAAAGGCGACGCCGCCACCCGCCAGCACCTGGAATTCCTGAACGACCCTGCCGCCCGTGCCGCCACGACCTGCGAACGCGCGCTGCTCAACAGTCTTGGCGGAGGCTGCCAGGTCCCTATCGGCGCCTTCGCGGAAATGCGCAATGGCAAACTTCATCTGGAATCCATCGTCGCCGACCCCGACGGCTCCAAACTCCTCCGCGATTCCCGCGACGGAGACGATCCCGAGAAACTCGGCAACGACGCCGGCGCGGCCCTGCTCGCCTGCGGAGGAGACCAGATCCTCGAAGCCGTCTACGGCCGCGGCCTGGCCGCGCCTCCCCAACCGTGATCGCCAGCTATGAGCCGAAGCATCCTCCTCAAACTTCTGGGTGGCACGAAGGCTCCGCTCGCACTGCGCCGCTGGATCAATTTCTGGCCGCCGTTCCTCGGCGCTGGTATTCGAGTCAGATACATTGCGCCCGACATGAAAGTGGTCGACGTCGAAATGAAGATACGCTGGTGGAACACCAACGACGTCGGCACCCATTTCGGGGGATCGCTCTTTGCCATGACCGACCCTTTCTATATGCTCATGCTGATGGCAAACCTCGGCCGCGACTACATTGTCTGGGACAAAGCGGCGAGCATCCGCTACCGGAAGCCAGGAAAAGGAACGGTCCACGCCGAATTTCGCCTCACCGACGCCCAACTGGACGATATTCGTGACAAACTAAATACGCTGACGAAATACGAGCCGACGTTTCGGGTAGAAGTGAAAGATCAATCAGGCGAAGTCGTGGCATCCGTAGAAAAGCTGGTGCACGTGCGCAAGAAAGATCAACCGCCCAGCGAGCCGCCATCCGCACAGCCTCGGAGCGGCGAAAGAATGCAGCCCACGGCGTAAGCCGTGGGGGACGGCAGCAAATGAGGAACAAGCCCCGAAGGGGCGAAAGAAAACGACGTGTACATCCCCGAACATTTCCGCGTGTACGACCACTCCGACGCCATCGCGTTCATGCACTCGAATCCATTCGCAATTCTGGTCTCATCCACGGACGACGGCCTCTTCGCGACGCACCTGCCGGTATTCGTGAGTGCGATAGAAGATCAAGTTGTCCTCCGCGGACACGTGGCCAAAGCGAACCCGCACTGGCGCCATCTCGAGCAGACTCCTGCGTGCCTGACCATCTTTCACGGTCCCCACGCCTACGTGTCCGCCTCCAACTACACCACGCGCGAAAACGTTCCCACCTGGAACTACGGCGCCGTGCATGTCTACGGCAATGCCCGCGTGTTCGCCTCGCCGACAGATTTGCAAGGCGTCCTCCATCAACTTATCGGCACATTCGAACCCGCGTACGCCGACCAGTGGGGTAGCCTGAGTGAGACCTACCGCGAGCGCATGCTGAGTCACATCGTCGGCTTTGAAATCGCGGTGACCAAGATCGAGGCCAAGTTCAAGCTAAGCCAGAATCGCACCCAAGAAGAGCAGTCCAACGTGATCACATCCCTGGAGAAAGCCGAAGACACAGCCATCTCAGGCGTCTCCCGCCTGATGCGGGAGCAGAAGCTAGGCGTGAAGAAGGAGAGCGAGTAACCTCGTGTGGGACGGCCTGTGTGGGGCGGGCACTCCTGCCCGTCAACTCTAACCATGAGAAAGAAACTCAATCCCGAACACCGATCCCTGAGCGGAGTCCGCGTGCTGGTCGGCCGCGCCCGTCATCAGGCCGGAGCACTCTCCACCGAACTGCGCAAGCGTGGCGCGGAAGTGCTCGAAATCCCCTTCATCGAAATCCGCAAGCCAAAATCCTTCAAACCGCTCGACGCAGCGCTGAAGACTCTCGGAACCTATGACTGGCTGATCCTAACAAGCGCAAACGGCGTCGAGGCCATGTGGGCGCGAATGCAAAAGACAAGGGAAGGGTACGGCTTCGGTCACGCTGTACGCGCGACGAGATCACGCGGGACCTTAGCCGCTAAGGTTCCTCTCTTGCGCATCGCCGCCATCGGCCCCGCCACCCAGAAAGCCATCGAGCAGCGCGGCGCAAAAGTCGACGTCGTCCCCAAAGAATACGTAGCCGAATCCGTCGTCAAGAGCCTGAAAAGCAAAGTCAAAGGAAAGCGCGTGCTTCTGGTCCGCGCCAAAGTCGCTCGCGATGTAATCCCGCACGAACTGCGCAACGCCGGAGCCCACGTCGACGTCGTCGAAGCCTACCAAACCGTGGTACCCCAATCCTCGCGCGCCCGCCTGCGCGCCGCCCTGAAGAATCTCAAAAAGCGTCCGCACGTAGTCACATTCACCAGTTCTTCGAGCGTAAAGAATTTCGCGGAATTGTTGGGCTTAACGAAGACATCGCAGCACAAGAATCTGGCTGGAATTCGGATGGCCTCGATCGGTCCGGTCACCTCAGCCACCCTGTGCGATCTCGGCCTGCCAGTCGATATCGCAGCCAAAGAATTCACCATCTCCGGGCTGGTCGCAGCGATTGTGCAGTCCTTCGCGACGAAAACCCCGCGAGTGAGCAGTGCCTCCGTGTCCTCCGTGGTTCAATTCCCGCGCCCTTATTCCGTCACCGAGCAACTGCAATCCGCTGGGACGACATGCGCCAGCAGAAAATCCGCTACGCGCTTGTAAGCGTCAATCTGATTCTCCACGCGCGCAAACCCATGCCCCTCGTTTTCGTAAATCTTCGCATCCACGGTGCCCCCACGTTTTTTTATTGCGTCGACGACTTGCTGCGTCTCTGATTTCGGACACCGCGGGTCATGCCCTCCAGCCAACAGCAGCAGCGGAGCCTTGATCTGATCGATGAAGTTAATCGGCGACCGATCCTCATACAGCGCTTTGTTCTTCACCACATCGCCCATGGTCGCCAGATCCGACTGCTGCAGCACCGGGTCCTCATTTTCAATTTCGGTGAACCAGTTCACAAACGGCACGATCGGCACGCCCGCAGCCCATACGTCCGGAGCCTTCGTCACCGCCATCATGCTCAAGTAGCCGCCGTAACTTCCGCCCATCACCGCGATCTTTTTGGGATCGAGATGCCCCGTCTGCTTGATCCAGTCCGCGCCCGCCAGCACGTCCTGCAAATCGCCGCCGCCCATATCGAACAAGTTGGCCTGCTGAAATTCTTTCCCGTATCCAGTCGACCCGCGGTAGTTGGGCGCGAGCACCATGTATCCCTGATTCGCCGCATATTGCACAAAGCGGTTAAAGGAATTCATGCTCTGCGCCGTCGGCCCGCCGTGAATGTACACGATGGCCGCATTTTGTCCGTTGCGCGCCATGTTGAACGGCACATAGAGAAACGCAGAGATGGTCCACTTGCCGTCGCGGCTGGGATAATGCACCAGATAAGGCTCAACCATGTCCTCCGACCGCACGCCCGCGACCAGCGAGTGCGTAATCTGCTGCGACTCGCTCGTGGAGAGGTTGTACACCCACAAATCCCCGGGGGCAGTAGGCCCGTTGTGGTTATAGAGCAGTCGTTGCCCATCCGGACTGAACGCCGAATGCCCGCCCGCAGACTCATTCACGCCCTTCGGAATGGGAAGAGCCGCCGACTTTCCCGTCGCGAGATCGTGCAGATAAATATCTTCGTTGCCGTCGACATTGGCGCTAAAGGTAATACGCTTGCCGTCGGGCAGAAACTCGCCCCCGCGAATCTCCCACTTGTCCTGGGTGAGCCATCGGATCTTCTTGGTTGGGACGTCGACCAACCCGATGTTCTCGTACCCGTTGGCTGCGTTCGAACTCAGCAGAATGCGCTTGCCGTCGGGCGAAATATCGTTAGCCGAAAACCGCTGTTCCCCCTCGTGCGCCGTCAGCAGCGTGCTTTTTCCCGTCGCCACGTCGGCGATAAAGACGTTCGAATCCGTCCCCTTCGCCTGCTCCTGCGTATAGACGATGGACTTCCCATCCTTCGACCAAATCAGCCCGTAATTTCCGCGATCCTGCGGTGTGTTGGTCGTGAGGTGCTTCACCTCGCGCATCACCATGTCATACACATCGATCTCGTAAGCGGCGGAAACCTTCGGTTTCACCTCATACGCCAGGTAGCGCCCGTCCGGCGACCACGTCGGATTCAGTTCTGCGACCTCTCGCGTCTGTGTCAGGTTCACGACCTTGCCAGTCTTCGGCGACACGAGGAAGATGTCCCACTGCTCGTCACCGTCGTAGTCCGATTGGTAAGCAATCCATTTGCCATCAGGTGACCACGCCGGCGACGTCTGCCGCTGGTCGCTCACGGTCAACTGCACCGGCCACCCGCCCTCGGCCGGGACGAGCCAGAGATTATTCCGTCCGCTCATGTTCGAGATAAACGCGACGCTCTTGCCATCGGGCGACCACGTCGCACGGCCCACCTGCCGCGTCATATACAACTTCTCGATGGTCAAGCTGCGCGCCTCGACCTGCGCGTTGGGCTCCGACGAAATCTTCTTGGGATCGGTAACAGCCTGTGGCGCAGGTAAGGTCTGGGCGGCGGTCTCAGCCACGACGGTGCTCATAGATATGACGATAGCAAAGAGTGCGCAGCGGCGCATGGCGCGGATCCTCAATGTAAGGTAAAAAAGAGAGTCTAGCAGAGGCTCTTTCCGCTCGGTCAGCGCCTCAACTCATCAGGTCATGCCATCCATGGACAGTCCTGCACTTCGCACGCTCGTTCCGCTTCTTCTGTATACCGCGCTCGCATTCTCCCCATTCGGATCGCAGGAGATCCCCACCTCGGCCCACCGCATCGGCATCGAAGGCGACAACTTCGTGCTCGACGGCAAGCCCCTGCAGGTCATCTCCGGTGAACTGCACTACGAACGCATCCCGCGCGAGTACTGGCGGGATCGCCTCAAGAAGGCGCGAGCCATGGGACTGAACACGATCTCGACGTATGTTTTCTGGAACGTGCACGAGCCCAAGCCTGGGGTCTACGACTTCAGCGGATCGCTCGATGTGGCCACCTTCGTCCGCACAGCGCAGGAAGAAGGTCTCTATGTCATCCTGCGCCCCGGGCCGTATGCCTGCGCCGAATGGGATCTGGGCGGCCTGCCCGCGTGGCTGCTGGCCGATCCCAACATTGTTCTGCGCAGCGCCGATGAAAAATTCCTGACCCCCGCGGAACGCTGGCTACAGCGCCTGGGCAGGGAACTGGCCCCGCTGCAAATCACGCACGGCGGACCCATCATCGCCGTACAAGTCGAGAACGAATACGGCTCCTTCGGCAACGATCACGCGTACATGAAGCGCATTCTCGCCGCGTTGCAAAACGCCGGCCTCGGCGAAGTCCTGCTCTACACCGCCGACGGAGGCGACGAACTCCCCGCCGGAACTCTTCCCGAGATTCACGCCGTCGTGAACTTCGGTCCCGGCGAAGCGAAAGAGGAATTCGCCAAGCTGCAGAAGTTCCGCCCCGGACGACCGATGATGAGCGGCGAGTACTGGGACGGATGGTTCGACCACTGGGGTGAAAAACATCAGACCACGGACGCCACCCAGCAGGCGCAGGAACTCGACTGGATCCTGAGCCAGGGATACTCGATCAACCTCTACATGTTCCACGGCGGCACAAGCTTCGGCTTCATGAATGGCGCGAACTGGCAGAAAGCCTATGAACCGGACGTTACCAGCTACGACTATGACTCTCCGGTCAGTGAGTCGGGCTCTCTGACGAAAAAGTATTTCGCCTTCCGCGAGGTAATCGCGAAACACCGCCCAGGAGTGACGATTCCCGATCCGCCGGCGCCGTTGCCGGTAATTGCGATTCCTGAATTCGAGTTGGAGAAGATTGCTCCGCTGTGGAGTTTCGACCTCTCGAAGTCGCCCACCGTGGATCAACCGCGCAACATGGAAACCTTCGGCCAGTCGTATGGTTACATTCTGTATAGAACGACCCTGAAGTCGGCGGCCGCGGGCGAGTTAGTTCTGCCTGCGTTGCGCAGCTATGCCCGCGTGTATCTCAACTGGAAGCTCGTTGGCATAGCGGATCGGAGAAAGAAGCCGGATCGTATCAAGCTTCACGCTAGCGCGAACCACGAGCTAGACGTTTTGGTCGAAGGGACGGGGCGCATCAATTTCAGTACCGAACTGCGGAATGAGCGGCAGGGCCTGAACGGTCCGGTTACCCTTGCCGGCCACGAACTCACCGGCTGGCAAGTCGTACCGTTGCCGATGGACGATCTCTCGACCCTGCGGTTTGGTTTTGCGGAGCCGAGCAAAGGGGCCGTGGGCCCCGCTTTTTACCAGGGACACTTCGATCTGGAGAGTACGGGAGATACTTTCTTCGATATGCGCGGATGGGGCAAGGGGGCCGTCTGGGTGAACTCTCATGCGCTTGGCCGCTTCTGGAATGTGGGTCCACAACAAACGCTGTATGTCCCCGCTCCCTGGCTGAAAAAAGGAACGAACGAAGTTGTTGTCTTCACATGGGGAGGACGAAAATTGCGTCTTCGCGGGCTACGCTCGCCGATTTTGAATGAATTGGGAAGCGAGTAAGTGCTCACACCTTCGCATTCTTATGCATCTCGACAGTGCTCCAGGTCTTATCGCCTGCATGGCAAAGATTCTCCAGCGCGCAATCCGCACACTTGGGCTTTCGCGCGATACACAGCTTGCGCCCATGCCAGATGATCTGATGTGAGAACAGAATCCATTTTTCCCGTGGAATAATCTTCATCAAATCCTGCTCGATCTTCTGCGGCTCATTCTGCATCGTCAGTTCCAGCCGCCGGGAAATACGGTGCACGTGCGTATCGACAACCACGCCCTCGGCCTTTTTGAACCACGATCCCAACACAACGTTGGCGGTCTTGCGCGCGACGCCCGGAAGAGTCAGCAGCTTTTCCATGTCGTCAGGAACCTGCCCGTCGAAGTCCGCCACGATCTTCTTCGCCGCTCCCACCACTGACTTTGATTTATTGCGGAAGAATCCGGTAGAGCGCACGTCCGGCTCCAATTGTTCCGGAGTAATCGCGGCAAACGCCTCAACCGTCGGATACTTGCGGAACAACTGCGGCGTCACCCGGTTCACGTTCGCGTCGGTCGATTGCGCCGAGAGAATCGTCGCCACCACAAGCTCCCATGCGCTGGCGTGCGTAAGAGCGCAGGTAACATCCGGGTAAAGCTGGTCGAGCCGCTTCAGAATCTCGGCCACGCGTTCCGGTGCAACCGGATTGTAGCCTTTGATCTTGGCAGCGGAAGCGCCACCGGGTTTTCCCGAGGGATTCAGCGGCCGCTTCGGCGCTGCCACCGAGGTCTTACCTCGGACTGGACTCCTCGACTCCGCTCGGGGCAGGCTCGCAGGAGAGCCCGTCCTCGTACGAACTTTGTCCTGACGGCCGGTACGAGCGGGCTGGCGCGGAACGACACCTCGAGGCATGCACGGCTCCTTCGGGCCAACATCTTAACAGAGCGGGCCAACGGCAACCCCGCCTGTTGGCCCTCGGTAACCTCTCTGGCAATTGACGCCTCCCTCGCCCCCCGGTACTCTGGAAGTACTCCAGCTAGAGTCAGGAACAATCACGTGGCAGTCAGTTCCATTCAACTCGGGCAAGTCTGGCGTAGCGAGGCCGATGGCCAGGATTACCTGGTCACGAAGGTCTACAACGAGGTCTTTTCGCAGTTCGCCATGCTGCGTCCCGCTGGAATCACCGCTCCCGACGCCCCCACGGTCCGCGTGAAAGTCACCAAGGGCCCCCAGGGAGCCACCTTGCCGGGCTATGCATTTACCCAGGAAGGCTCGTTCTAGTCAGGCATTTCCGCCGCGAATTTCCTTTACACTGGAATACAGGTTTTCAGTTCCCAGGAAGAGCCCGAGGTTTTTGCTGACAAGTGGTGACCGGCAACTGGCAACTGTCTTTCCCTATGACTGAAAAATTTCTCGCTATCCTGTTCGTCTTCATCAGCAAAGTAATCGCCGTAACTGGATACTCCGGGATCGCGCTTCTCATGGCGATTGAGTCCGCGTGCATCCCGCTGCCTTCCGAATTGATCATGCCTTTTGGCGGATATCTCGTCTTCCAGGGCACCTTCAAACTGCTGTGGGTGGCCACGGCCGGAGCAATCGGCTGCAACCTCGGCTCGCTGGTCGCCTATGAAATCGGATGCTACGGCGGCCGGCCGCTGGTCGAGCGCTTTGGGCATTGGATCTTCATGTCGCGCCGCGAACTCGACTGGGCCGACCGCTTCTTCGCGCGCTGGGGATATCTCGCCGTCTTCATCGCCCGCCTGCTGCCCGTGATCCGCACCTTCATCGCCCTCCCCGCCGGAATCGCCCGCATGCCCCGCGCCCGCTTTCACATCTACACCTTCCTCGGATCCTGGCCCTGGTGCCTCGGCCTGGCCTACCTTGGCATGAAACTGGGCGAAGACTGGCGCGACCTCGGCAAGTATTTCCACAAGTTCGACGCCGTCATCGGCGTGATGCTCCTGGCGAGCGTCGCCTATTTTGTCTGGAGTCACTGGCAGAATCGGATTAGCTCTCAGCCGTCGGTAAATCAGTAGGCAATTGGAGGCTCATCGTTGAACGCAACCGCGCGCCTTCGCATCGTGCAGGTGGGCTGTCGCTTGCTTGTTCTCGCATCCATCTGGGTGAGCCGAGGCGCATCATGAATGGCGAGGCTCACTCGCGCTGCGACATTGGATCGTGATTCTAGCCGCGATCTGGCCGGCGATTTCCGGTTTCACGCTCCAGCGAAGGATTGTCAACCGGCCCGCGCGTACTCGCAAGGTGTCGTCAACCTCGACTCCATTCACGCGTTGGAGGGCGGGACATCTCTCGCGGCTCTGGACCATGACCGTCGGCCTGTGGGCGCTGCTTCTCAGCGAATACTCTGGCCCGCCGATGATTGTGAATGCTTTCTTCGCGCCGGCACTGCTACTCCCGCAGGTGTGAACGCCAGGCATCGCTCCGCCCAAACGTCTTGAACTTGCCGAACCAAGGATGGACCGCTCACTTACGCTCGCCTGGTTTCGCCAACTGCGACCCCACGATCTGCCACCTTCCGCCGCGCTTCATCACCACATCCATATACACATAGCGGACAGGGAACCGCTGTCCGTCCTGCTCGACCTCATCGTCCTCTGACCCGTGAAGGATGGCCAAGTCGTCTCGCAACAACCGAATGAGACGTCCGGTCGAAACCATCGACACATACCGAATCTTTCCAGACCTCAGCCTCTCGATGACATCGGACTTAGTCGAAGCGTTCCCGGATTCGTCGTACTGAACATAGTTGTCTGCGAAGATCCGCGACAGTTCCTCTGCGTCACCCGCGATCACAGCCCGATCCCCGTCCTCAAAGAGCCGCAAGATCTCCTGTTCATCGTTCAACGATCAATCCCCCTCCCCCACTCCTTGCCGTTGTCATTCTGAGCGAAGTGGCCGATCGCGAAGCGAACGGCCACGCAGTCGAAGAATCCCTACCACGCAAGCGCAGCCTCCGACCCGTCAGGGAGTTCTCCCGCCCAAGCCTATTGATGCTAACCGCGCCTTGGTGTACAAGCAAAAGCACCCAGTCAAGGAGGGTCCACGTGATTCCCATGCGCCACGCGCTTGCCGCCATGCTGTTCGCCGTCATCCTCGTCCCGATCTCCGCACGCGCCCAGTCTGCTCCCGCCCCCGACAAGCCTTTCGTCGTCGAGTACTACTACAAAGCCAAATGGGGACACGCCGACGAGTTCCTCAAGCTCTTCAAGAAAAACCACTATCCCGTGCTGAAAAAAGAAGCCGAGATGGGGCGCATCGCGAAAGTCTGGATGGACCAGCCCCGCTACCACGCCACCGAAGACGGCCGCTGGGATTTCCGCGTAACCATCGTCTTCAAAAGCGCCACCGTCGCCAACGAGCCTTTCGACGAAGCCGCGCTGCAAAAGCAAATGTATCCCGATCAGGACACATTCCAGCGCGAAGAGCAGCGCCGCTTCGAAATCCTCGACGCTCACTGGGATCTGCCCGTAAAAACAGTGGACCTGGATAAACCCTAAGCATGATAGACCCTAAGCATCTTGAGCCCAGCGGACACAGGGCCACACCGACCTCCTCCTCCGTGTTCCCTGTGTCCTCTGTGGTTAAGTCTTTGGGTCGATCTTCAAAAAGTTAGCGACCACCTTCTCGTGCCACTTCCAAGGCAGGATGCGCTTCATTGCCAGCTGTATCTTCGCATCGCGCCCCACCAGGTACCGCAGCTTGGGATTCGGATTCTGCGCAATCGCGACAATGAGCTGTGCCACCACGATCGGATCCGCCTTGGGGAGCTTCTCGATGGTTGAGCGCATCCGCAAGCTCCGCTGAATGTTGGGCGACGATTCTTTGGTTGCCTGCTCTCCCATGACCGCGCCCCGCGTCCAGATGTCCGTCTGAAATGCTCCCGGCTCCACCAGCACAACCTTAATTCCCAGGGAATTCACTTCCATGCGTAGCGATTCGCTCCATCCTTCCAGCGCATGTTTCGACGCCGAATAGCTGCTCACCGTCACCGACCCGTGCAATCCCGCGATTGACGAAACTTGGATGATGTGTCCCGAGCGTTGCCGCCGCATCGTGGGCAGAGCTGCCTTGGTCATGGCCACGGCGCCGAAGAAGTTTGTCTCGAACTGCAGCCGTAATTCCTCGAGCTTGATGTCTTCTGCAAACCCGGCCACGGCGAATCCCGCGTTGTTGATCAGAACATCGAGCCGCCCATAGTCGCGCACCACGCCGTCGACGAAGCTCTGGATCGTGTCAAACTTCGTGACGTCGAGCGCGCGAACGTCGACTTTCGCCGCGACTCCGCCGACTGCCAGCGCCTGGTCAAGGCGCTCGCGGCGTCCCAGATCGCGCATGGTCGCCACCACGCGAAATCCCGCCTTCGCCAGTTCAATCGAGGTCAACAATCCAAAGCCGCTGGATGCGCCGGTAACGAGAGCAATGTTTTCAGGCATTCGAATGGTGTAACACAGGGCCGCAAAAAACTGGAGCCATTCGCGCCAAATAGTGGGAAAATAGATTAGACAGGCCGTCCGTTCGCACCTCGAAACACGTGCCAAGGAGGTCCTATGCTGGCGACAAGGTATCGCCTCAATCGCAATCCCTATTTCCACTTCCACCCGCTGCACGCGCTGTTTTCCCTGGTCGGCACCTTGCTCCTGTTTGGCTTGCTGGTCTGGTTTCTAGCCGTCCCGGCGCGCTAGCAGGTTCGCAAACTCAGCCGCGAAGCGGCGGAAGTTCGCAGCCCACAGTTTGCCCGGAGCTTGTCGAAGGGGCACAAGCCGTGGGTTTCGGGTCTGGAAAACAAATGAGCCCCAGCGGGGCGAAAGAATAAACTCGACAGCGGTGTCTCGTCCTCGGGGTACGTTGTGTTGGTCCGCCGGCAACGCCCTTTCACCCATCCGCAATCTGATGCGCAAACTCTGCAAAAGATGTTAAACGTTGGTAACAATCTCGACGGAATTCCTTTATCGCGCCCATCAAAATTTGGAATTAGACATAATCTCTACAAGATCGGTAATGTATGGCATGGAACCCTTAATATCTGTTGAGGACTCACACCTAGATGTACTCCACGAAATCAGCATCCGCCTCGGTACGGCGGACGGATTTCACGAAGTTCTGAGCCGCGTGGTCGAATTTGCTTCTGCGCTGGTCAAGTGCGACTCTTGCCTGATCTATATCCTCGAAGGCGACGAACTCGTTCTTCGAGCTTCCAAGAACCCGCATCCCGAAGTGGTCGACCGTCTCAAACTGCGCGTTGGACAAGGCATCACGGGATGGGTAGCGGAGCATCGCGAGCCCGTGGCCATTCCCGAGGAAGCCGCCCACGATCCCCGCTTCCAGTTCTTCCACGAATTGCCGGAAGACAGCTACGAAGCTTTTCTCTCGGTGCCCCTGATGTGCCGCGGCCGCGTCGTGGGCGTCATTAATCTGCAGCATCGCCAGCATCACGTCTACCGCCGTCGTGAGATTCGCATGATTTCGACCGTCGGATTTCTGGTGGGAGCTGAACTAGAACTGGCACGGCTTGAGGAAGCCAACTCCACGCTCGCTGAACAATTACAGACCAGAAAGATCGTCGAGCGCGCGAAAGGCATTCTGCAGCGCGATCTCGGCCTTAACGAAGAGCAAGCCTACCTGGCCCTGCAACGCCAGAGCCGCCAGAAGCGCAAACCCATGAAGGAAATTGCCGAAGCCATCGTGTTAAGCGACGACGTCCGCGGAAACACCCAAATCCAGCCGACCTAGACCGTTTAGGCAAGACCGTGTGGGGCAAGGCCATGTGGGACGGACACTCCTGTCCGTCGCTTTCGACTTTGATTTGCCAATTGCAATTGCCTCCTCTTAATCCCCTTCAGCTACAAAAAACAGCGGGGGCGGATAGCAGGTTCGCTATCCGCCCTCGGCTTTCTGGGCTAGCAGAAAGACTATTGGCCCACCGCCGTGGCCGTGGTACCGGCCTTGGCAATCGGTCTCTCCGTGGTGTGCGACGGCACCGTGAAGTACAGCGTCATGCCGAATTCCGGCAGTTGCATGGCGCTGACGTAGGTGCCCTCAGGTGTGGATTCGAGCACAAGCCGGCTCTGATCCGACGGCTTGGAGTCCTCGGTATCGGGCACCAGCACCATATACCCGGCGCGGGCACCGCTCAGCTTCCGTAGACTGAGCATGCGCGTGCCATTGTCGGGATCGAAGGAGAACGCGTAGTCTCCCGCCGACAGTTTGGCGATGCCCCAGTGAACTTCGTGCGGGAGTGTGAACGTGCCGCGCGCCGACTCCTGGGCCGAAGCCAGGCTTGGCGCAAAGTTTAGAGCACTTGCCGCCAGAATCGCGGCATAAACGTAGTTGCGAATCGTTTTCATGGAATCTCCTTTGTCTTCGTGTGAAGATCAGTCTGAAGAGCACACAACCGGCGTACAGCCGAATGGCGTGGGCTCAGATTGAGGTGGAGATCAACGGGGTCAAATCGAATTGCGATACCGCAGCACGGCTGGCACGCAAACAGCAGCTTCGCGGGACTGGCTGCAGAGCCGCCTGCGAAGTGATTTCACTATGCAACACAACCGGTGCAACAGTCCAATTCAAAGAATTTATGCAGCCCATCAGCCGCAATCGTGACGTTATTAACCTCATGGAAAATGGCGAAAACATAGAACGAGTGTTCCAGCAGTTCGTCTCTCCACCTTCCCCCCAGTACTCCGTCTTGGCGCACGTGCTTTCCCACTGAATGAAATCAATCGCGGTTGAAACTTCATTTCTGACCTTCCACCGCATAGGTTTGCCAAATTCCGGTCAGAAGTGAGATGATTCTCGGTCGCGGTGGCGGTGACTAGCCACCGCCACCAAAAGGGGAACGAATGTATCAGAAACGCCCGGGAGTATTCATGGCCGATTGGTGGGATGCCGACGGCCGCCGCCATCGCAAGCAATTTTCCCATTCCGCGGCTGCACGCGAACATGAGCACCGCGAAACCGCCCTGGCTCACGCCGAGCGGGCCAGCCGGGAAATGAAACTGGCGGCCCGAACAGGTGGCGGGAAAAAGGCTCGGACACAGACGATTAAAGGCACCATCGAGCCCGCCAAAGGCAAGCTCGGCGTAATGATCCCCGGCATGGGGGCCGTGGCGACCACCTTCGTCGCCGGCGTCGAGGCCATTCGCAAGGGCCTCGCCAAGCCCATCGGCTCCCTCACGCAGATGGGTACCGTGCGTCTCGGCAAGCGCACCGACGGCCGGTCTCCCAAGGTCAAGGAGTTCGTCCCGCTCGCCACCCTCGACGACTTGGTCTTCACCGGCTGGGACATCTTCGAAGACAACATGTACGAAGCCGCTTCCAATGCGGGCGTGCTTGACTATCGCCTCCTCGAACAATTGAAGCCGTTTCTCTCGTCGATAAAGCCGCGCGCCGCCGTGTTCGATCACAACTACGTGAAGAAGATCGACGGCCCCAATGTGAAGAAGGGCAAGACGAAGATGGATCTCGCCGAGCAGTTGCGCGACGACATCCGCGACTTCCGCAAGACCAGCGGCGCCAGCCGCCTCATCACCATGTGGTGCGGATCAACCGAGTCCTACATCGAGCCGACCGAGGCCCACCAGTCCGTGAAGTCCTTCGAGAAAGCGCTGCGCGAGAACGACGAAATGATCGCGCCCTCAATGATCTACGCCTATGCTTCTCTCATGGAAGGAGTCCCGTTTGCCAATGGCGCGCCGAATCTCACGGTCGATCTTCCCGTCATGCTCGAACTCTCGCGCAAGACCGAAGCTCCTATCTGCGGCAAGGATTTCAAAACCGGCCAGACCCTGATGAAGACCGTTCTGGCTCCGGCGTTCAAAGCGCGCTTGCTCGGCCTGAGCGGCTGGTATTCCACGAACATTCTCGGCAACCGCGACGGCGAAGTGCTCGACGATCCCGGTTCGTTCAAGACCAAGGAGGAATCCAAACTGGGCGTACTGGAGCACATCCTGCAACCCGGTCTGTACCCCGAACTCTACGGCAATATCTTCCACAAAGTTCGCATCAACTATTACCCCCCGCGCGGTGACAACAAAGAAGGCTGGGACAACATCGACATCTTCGGCTGGCTTGGCTATCCCATGCAGATCAAAGTCGATTTCCTGTGCCGCGATTCAATCCTCGCAGCCCCCATCGTGCTTGACCTGGTCCTGTTCCTCGATCTGGCGAAGCGCACTTCCGAGCTGCGCGGCCTGGGCATTCAGGAGTGGCTCAGCTTCTACTTTAAGTCTCCGATGACGGCTCCGGGCCTCTACCCAGAGCACGATCTCTTCATCCAGCTCATGAAGCTGAAGAACACCCTGCGGCACTTAAAAGGCGAAGAACTGATCACGCACTTGGGGCTGGAATACTACGACTGAAGAAAGGGCAAACATTGGGTTCGAGCAGTGCTAGGGGCGCTTGCTGAGGATTGAGGGAGGGGAGGACGAGTCAGAGCTGTGCGCATCCTCGTCTGCAAAAAGGAGCGCATCGACGTATTCCGTCGTTGTGTGATTGTCCTCGGGGGCGGAACGCTGAACATTCAGAGTGCGGCAGAAGGGTCTCCAGATGCCTCCGACGAGCTGGCGCAACAGTTCGACTATTAACATTTCAGCGTGGAGTATACGTTACTCACGGTCTGGGTTGCGAGTCACGCCAGTCTCTGCTCCCGCTTGTACTCGTCGAACTTCTCCAGGAACCGGTCAATGTCCTTCTTCTGCAGATAGTAGGGCGTCGAGAGCCGAAGTTTGTTCGGGTCGCCGCCGCGGATCCGGATCTTGTACGTCTTCCACAACCAGTTCTCCAGATCGAGCCGAGGAACTGGCGGAACGTTCACGCTCACAATCCCGCAGCGCAGCGCAGGGTCGGGAGAGGTCCACGACTCAGCTCCACGCTTCTTCATTTCGTCGAGAATGTAGTCCGCCAGATGGCGATGTCGGCGCTCGATGCGCTCCATGCCGATATCGTTTGCCAGTTTGATCGAAGCGCGCAATCCGCACAGTGCGGGCACATTCGAACTGCCAATGCGCTGGAAGCGTTCCCCTCGGATCTTCGTATCGTCCCAGCCTTCGGTGGCGATGGTGCACCACACGCGGTCAATCACTTCGTCGCGCACATACAGAAATCCTGTGCCTTTGGTCGCCATCAGCCATTTGTGCGGGCTCGCCGAATACATGTCGCAGCCGAGTTCGCTGATGTTCAGCCGCATCATCCCAGGGACATGCGCTCCATCGACGGCCGAGAGAATTCCCTTGGTGCGGGCCAGCGCTGCCAGTTCTTTTACAGGCAACACCACTCCTGAAAATGTGGTGATGTGGCTGAAGAAGATCACGCGCGTGCGCGGCGTGATGGCGTCGTTGAACAGATTCAGAACCTGCGCGGCATCCTTCACGGGGCGGGGAAGCGTGATTTTCTTCACGACCACACCGTAGCGCTTAGCCTTCAAGTCCCAGGGATGTTCGCCTCCGGGATGTTCCTGGTCGGTCATGAGAACTTCATCGCCGGGCTTCATGTCGATGCCGTTGGCAATGTAGCTGTTCGCTTCAGTGGCATTGCGCAGCAGGGCAATCTCGTCGCGCTTGCAGACCACGAAGGCGGCGAGCGGGTCGCGGAACTCGTTCCAGGCCGCGTATCCCCAAATCGGATAGTCCTCGGGATCCTGCTGGTCCATTTTCTCGGTCGTGTTGTAGCCATCGAAGATGGCGCGCAATACCGGCGCAGGACTCGATCCCACAGTTCCGTTGTTCAGGTAGACCTCGTCGTCCGGAATGATGAATTGCTTGCGCATTTCGGTCCAGAACGCGTCTTCATTCTTGTCGAGCAAGGAGCGGTCTGGAAGCGGCGGAGTTTTCTCGAGCTGCGCGAGCAGGTTGCCGCGGAAGGCCAACGAAGATGAAGATAATGCGGCGACTCCAGTCGCTACGGTGGAGAGGAAATGACGGCGGTCGAGCATGAGCGCTCCTTTCGGTCGCGGATGATTGTTGACGTTGCTGGCCAATTTGTCAAAACATCAAGAACTGAAACTACGGTGGGCACGAACGGAAAGACGGGAGGGATGAGGGTAGGGGGCGACGCGAGCCTTCGGGGGGATTCCCGTCCTGCCGGAACCTCGGTTCGGGTCGCGATCTACTTGGATTGAACTTCGACACTGTCGGCTATGTTCATGGTCTGGCCGACCTGGGAACCCACCTCAATCCTGCGCCCGTGACTCAAGTAGGGCGCAATCGCCGTGGGCTGAGACCAATCCAGATCCCATCCGTTTTCGATCGCCAGCAAGGTGTAGGAGCCGGGGACCACATTTCGCAAGTTGAAAGTTCCGTCGAGGTCGCTCTGGTCGCGGCGGAACAAATCGCGATTCGTCTCCGGATCTTTCGAGCCGTCTTTCGTGACGTCTTTAGGAACGAGCACGACCATCGCGCCGGCGAAAGGCTTTCCCGCGCGTGTCGCCGTGCCTTCAATCTTCGAGCTGCCAGCCACCACGGTCAGAGATACGGACGCGGAAGAGCCGGCAGGCACAATCAACGTGTGGCCCGAAACCGTGGCACCCTCCGCCGACATTTGTTTGATCGAATACGGCTGCGGAGGCCCCCACACCGCTACTTCATAACGACCCGCTGCGATTTGCGGGAGTTCGACTTCTCCCTTGGCGTCGACTAACTTCCATCCGGCAAAGACCCTGGAGGACGAGCGCAACCCCATCGAAAGCCGATCTGGAAGCGTAGTTGCTCCCGCCACTTGCACCGACAGTTTGACGCTGCTCATGGCTTCGGCGCTCGACGTGCTGATCTCTACGTGGTCTTTTGTGACATCGACTCCGTTCATTCGAACTGAGCCGCCTGGCTGGTTGATGCGAATGTTGTAGCGGCCGGCGGGAACGCCCGCCATTTCGACTAATCCGGGCGAAATGACGCGCGTGCTGTCGCCTTGGAAAAACGTGGAACCATCGAACGCGGGTTGCTCGAGTTGGGGAATAGCATAGCCATGATTGCCAAGGATCGGCACATGAAAGAGGAGATGGAGAGATGGAACGGGATTCAAGTGAATATCCACCTGCAAATGCTCGCCACCGCGGAGGGGAATCGGCGTCGCACTGTCCGCTTCGGTGACGTCGGAGTAATAGGTAAGCGGATAGGCCACGTCGAGAGATCGGTCGAAGTTTTCGGGGGCTTCCGGCGGGCTATTGCGCCGCGGGCGGGAACCCGGTGGATCGGTCTGGGGATGAACGGCGTACCAGGGCTTGGCGTTTGCGGACAAAAAATAAGTTCCGGGCGTCAGCGACGGAATTTCGTACGCTCCCTGATCGTCGGTCTGGGCGCCGCGGGACTGGTGAATCTGGTCGACACCGCTGCTGTGGTCCTCGTAATACAACGTTACCGAGGCGTGGCGAACCGGTTCGCCGGATTCGTCGAGGATCTTGCCGCTGATCACAGCCGCAGGCGCGAGGCGCAGGACGAGGGCCTCGGTGTCGATGCCGGCGCCGGTGACGATCGCCGTGGAGAATTGGTCGTGCTGATCGTAGGCAGCGGTGATGAATCCGCGCTTTGCGCCGTTGAGTGAGTACTTGCCAGCGGGAATCCCGGGGAAGTCAAACTTGCCGTCCTCTGCGGTCACCTGCGACTCAAACTTCCGTGAGTCCTTCGTGTCTCTCAGGACGATGCGCGCACGGGCCAGAGGATGGCCGTCGGTTTTACTCACGACGGTTCCTGCGATCCTGTAGCCGTTGGCAGGAATGACCTGTGGCGCGGTTGCGGTCTGTGCCGCGATGTATGCCTGCGCGGCGAGCAGTCCGAAAACTGTGAACAGCAGGAACCAGCGCGCCGAGGCTGTGGAAGTCACCATGGTTTACTCGCTGCTCGAAATAATCTGTACCTGTACGGTTGTTTTCTGGCCGGGAGATAAATGAACGACCGGGCCCAGAGCCTCGTAAGCCTTCATCGCTTCAGGGTCGTGATAGGGAAGTCGCGGTTGAGGATTCCGGAAGGCCAGCACGCGATAGGAGCCCGGCGCCATGCGGTCCGACGTGAACTTGCCGTCGGTAGCCGATGCCCCAAGCTGCTGAAATTGTCCAGGGCCGTCCGGTAGAGGAACGCAATACAAGAACATCGGGGACGCAGCGGTTCCTGGAGCTGGAATGGACTCCGGCGTGATGCCTGCGACGGTTCCGTCGATCTCCGCGAGGTCGTCGCGCAGCTTGAGGTCGATGGCCGCGGTCGATCCCGGCGCAACCATCAGCGGTTCGTGGAGCAGATCAACCGCGCCCATGGTCGCGGTGGCCACATATCCACGATTCGAATTAGCCCGCAGCCAGTACTTCCCTGGCGAAAGGTTCTCGAAGACCAGGGAATCATCGTTCGGGCCGGTGGGGGGACGAGGGAAGGCGGCTCGCTGCTGCGCGAAATCGTCATCTTTCTCCAGTCGAAGCTGGAGATAGAGACGGGGGCCGTGCACTTCGAAGGAGCGTCCTGCAGTGTTCCACGTCATGGAGCTGTTGAACTCCGTGCTGGTGAAGTTTTCACTGACGCGAACGTCGATGGAGCCGCTTCGAATCAGCGTCATGCTGGGGCCTTCGGCGGCTGCTCCAGCGACAGCGAGATGCACGGCGCCATTGAAGGAAGGCTGGCCGTAGGTGGTCGCCTCCACGAGATAGTGCCCATTCGGCAGGCTTCCCTCGATGCTCTGTTTGCCCGCGTTGTAGCCGAGGGCGTAGCCGGGGCCGCGATGTCCCTGCATCGAAACGGTAATGTTCATGCCCCCGTTCTGGTCCGGGTTGGCGACCGGAATGGATACGGGGTAGTAGGGCTGACGAGTCAAAGGAAGATCGACCTGGACACTCTGTCCGGCGGTGAGCGTAAGAGTGCCGGCCGAGGCAAAATCTGGGACGCCTGGGTAAAAGACCGGAGGAAATCCGTAGAGTTGGCCGCCCGGGACGGTGGTGACGGGATCGTTGTCCATCCACTCGTTCGTCAGCACCTTGTAGGTCCCGGGTTGAAGCTCGGCAAACCGGAACTCACCTTCGGAATTTGCCCGCACACTGCCGGCGTGCACCCACCGGGGCATGCCGTCCTGCACTTGCTGGGAGTAGAGTTGCACGTTGATGCCGGAGGGAGGGTCGGCTTCTGCAATGACGACTCGTCCTTTGATCAGACCCTCGGGGATGAGGGAGATCGTATTGTCACCATTCGGAGGAGGGTCCACATGCCATCTCTCATTGGGATCCTCCAGATAACCCGGCTTGCGAGCCATCAGCCAAACGGGACTGCCAGCACCAGCAACCGGCCACATCTGGTGGGGTTGACCGCTGAAGATAGTGCTTCCACTTTCGCTCCCGGCTTTGGGCAGAGTGAACTCGAATTGTCCTTCACCGTCGGTGAGCATGGCGAAGCGATTGTCGGGAGAATAAACGAGAGCGCGGCTGATCGGAGCGTGGGTGATGGAGTTGACCACGGTGCCGTGAATCGTCGCCGGTTGTTCGTCAGGGAGCAGGCCCTGCCCGGAGGCTTGCCCCAGCGCAGCGCACCCAGCGGCAAGGACGACGGCGAGAAGACGCGTCTTCGGTTTGATCGCTGTGCGAACGCAGATCCCCACGGAGACGGGCTGGATCGAGATGTCGGCTCTTTGCAAGAAAGTCTCTCCTACCCTGGGCTGATCTTAGGGGGCCGTATCGAGGGCGATCCGTCTGCACTACTTTGACTGGTTCTGCTCCGTCGCGTCAATCGGCAGGGTCGATTGGGGAGTGCAAGAACTTTCATCCTTGAAAGGGGTATCCCCATTTTCCGAAGACCTGCATTGGACCCCCGCGCAATCGAGCGATTGTCTAGAATTTCTTCCGGAGAAACTCGAAGAGGATATAGCCGATCAGCGCGGCGATCATGGCAATTTCAAAATTAGCCGCGGTAAACACGTCTCCGAGGGCCCCCGGGTCACGCCGTTCTTCCGGCCCAAGCCCGACCGCTCAAACTCTGCATGAGCAGATTCGCGTAAAACAGTAAAGATGATAAAATCTACCTCGATCACCGCTCTCCAGAAAGTCTTCATGAAAAAGTCCAACTCCTTGGCTTAGCAATCTGAGTGAAGTCCGGGCGCCCGCCCTAGTGGATTGAGTCGCGCAGTTGGCGCAGGGCTTGATCGGCGGCATCGATACGGATCAAACCGAACCGGGGATATTCGAGGTCGAGCACAGCATAGACAGTAATCGCGATGACCCCGGCATACAAGAGGAGATGCAGCCAGCTCCGCTGTCTGCGTTTGGCCATGGCGTAGCCCGCGAGCAATCCGCTCACCAGTGCAACCACAGTCAAGATGATGAAAATCAGCGCCGGCAATTGCGTGTGCATGGTGATGGTGCGAGTCGTGGAAATGTCGATCATTTCGTTGAGCGCAGGCAACAACAGCCGGGCCGAATTCTGGGTGGGATCATTGCGGCTCGCACTCACCGCGTGGGTCCAGATTTCCTGTTGCAGTGCGGTGGCCGGCGCGAGTTCCTGGTCAACGGCCTTCAGGTCGGGAAGCTTCTCGTAGATGCCAAGCCGCGCATCCAGGTATTCCCGGAACAGGCGCCGCATCTCCGGTTAATCGTTGGCCGGAAGTTCGTCCACACGCAGATAGGCGGTGCCGATGTCGTTGGCTTCCTGGACGATGAGTTGACGCTTCGTGTCCAGCCGCGAGGTCCCACCAGAAAAGGAGAAACCCAACAGCAGACCTAGCAGGGCAAAAACCGCTGCTTCGATGACTCCGATGCCCTCGTGGGCCGCCCCAGAGTATTTTTCAGAATTGCGGCGGCCGATGCGGTACCCAATTTCGAGGCAGGCCAGGAGCCCGACAAACAGGCCGATGGACACCACAATTGCCCACTGGGTTGGATTCATAAGCTTCGCCGCACTCATTTGACTGGTTTCGACTCGTGTCGTCAATCGCCTGGGAGGCTGGCACCGGACCTCACCTCGCCACATTCCCCATTTTGGGGCCTAGCTGCTTTGCCGGTTTGATCCCGGCCCCCGGGCGCTTTATCCAGCCGCCCGCGGATAACCCCGGACCGGGTGTACCGCGTCTAATCTTATAGACCAAGATTGGGCCTTGGTGTCTTCCGGACCGGGCGTATAATCATGGGCAAGGAGTACCCCTATGAAACTCAGATGGCTGGCAATCGCGACGGCATTGGCGGCGTTCAGTGTGGGACCCTGGACGTTTGCTCAAGTTTCAGATCAAGACAAGGATCAGCCGAAATCCGGCGACGTGCAGAATGCGCCCACTCAAGCTCCTGCCGCGCTGCCGACCCAGGAGGACAGCCAGATCAAGCATGACGGCGGCAAAACCGACGTCGATGCCGTAGGGAACCGCAACGTGGGCTGCGGGCGCGGTGTGGGCAACTGGTATACCGTCGAAGGCCAGGTGGCGCGCGGACGGCAGTACGCCCAGCAGATCGAATCGCAGATTAAGCTGGTCAACGATCCGGTGGTGACCGAGTACGTGAACCGGATCGGGCAGAACCTGGTGCGCAACTCCGACGCGCAGGTTCCCTTCACCATCAAGGTAATCGACTCCGACGTGGTCAACGCTATGGCGTTGCCCGGCGGATTTTTCTACGTAAATTCCGGCCTGCTTCTCGCGGCCGATGAAGAAGCCGAGATGGCGGGTGTGATGGCGCACGAGATTGCTCACGTGGCCGCCTGCCACTACGGACGCGAAATGACGCGCCTCAACCTGCTGCAAATGGCTTCGCTCCCCGCTATCTTCATGGGCGGCGCGCTCGGCTACGGAATTTACGAAGGCATGGGCCTCGGCATTCCATTGACCTTCCTGCACTTCTCGCGTGGCTTCGAAGCCGAGGCCGATTATCTGGGCATCGAGTATATGTACCGCGCGGGATATGATCCGTCAGCCTTCGTGTCATTCTTCGAAAAAATTCAGGCGATGGAGAAGAAGAAGCCCGGCACTCTGTCGAAAGCCTTCGATACCCATCCGCAGACTCCGGACCGGATCGAAAAATCGCAGGAAGAGATTCGGAAGATTCTTCCCGCCAAGCCGCAATATGTTGTAACGACCTCGGAGTTTGACGAGGTTAAAGCGCGCCTGGCGGCGATCGAGAACAAACATAAAGTGATCGACGAGAAAGATTCGAACAAGCCCAGCTTGCGGCGGACGGCGAACACTTCGGACAATTCCGGCGACACCAAGAGCGACGATGATCGTCCGACGTTGAAGCGGCGTGACGATTCTTCGAACTAGGGTTAGGTGGAGATAGCCGCCTCGGCTGTCGAGTTGCTGGCTTAACTGGTACCCACGCTCTGACCGGCGGCTTTGGCCGCCGGTTTTGTTTTGTGGGAATACCGAGAATCGTTCTCGGGGGCAGCCCTTGTATGATTGTCGCGTCCCGGTTTTGGACGAGCAGTTATGCGAATGAGCGGCTTTTCCCCACAGACGTTGCTTCTCATTCCTTGTCTCTTGTGCCTCCCCGCGTTTAGCCAAGACACAGTGGTCGTGCACATCGGAGTCGCTGTGCCGCGCAGCGGTGCCGAAAACGTCTCGGTCACCGAAGCGCGCGACCGTCTGGTGAAGACGCTCAACCAGCAGAAGCCCGACAAGAAACTAAAGTTGCGAGTGCAGGCCATCGCTCTGGAATCGTCACAGGGAAACACGGCCCTCGCCGAAGCAAAGGACAAGAACTGCGAGTTCATCCTCTTCAGCCATTTGACGGACCTGCTGACTTCGGAGAAGTACGTGCCTTCGGGCATGACAAACGGACTGGACGCTGTTCCAGTGTTTGCCGCTAAGGTGGAGTACGAACTCCAGCGCGTGGTGGATGCCGCGGAATACGCGATCGGTTCGGCCAAGACGCAAGATTCGTCCTCGATCAGGGAAGCGGTTATGCAAGCGATGGAGCAGCTCGCTGATTCGGTGGTTTCTGATTTAAAGAAGGGAGGAAACGTGCCTCACCGGGAGCTTGGCCCAGAAGTCGCTACGGTCGCCGCACCACCGGTGAGTAAGAGTTTCGACGTAGCGCTTATGGGCTCCGACTTCTGTCACTGGCTCCCCACCGACCTCCCTCATGCCGAGGCCTTGCGCGGAGTGTGTGAATACGCCATGAGCCTCCCGCAGAAAATGCCGAATTTCATCTGCGATCAGCAAACGTCCCGGTACCGGGGCAATAGCAAGGTGCCGCGGGATCTGATCACAGCGCTGGTTCGATATGAAGACGGGAACGAGTCCTACAGCGAAATCAAGTTGAACGGCCAGTTCGCTCCCCGCGCCATCGCCGACTCCCCGGGTCAGTGGTCCACCGGAGAATTCGGCAGCAATCTGCGGGCTATCTTCGACCTGCATAATCAGGCCCTATTTGAGTTTTCCGGGGTAAACAATCTGGCAGATCGGGCCGCCTGGGTGTTCATCTACAAGATCGTGAAACAAAACGATCCCCTGTGGCGGCTGCGCACGGAAGACCAGGTAATTGCGCCACCCTACACGGGAGAACTGTGGGTCGACCAAAAGAGCGGCGACCTGCTGCGGTTTCGCTCTGTCGCCACCGATATCCCGAAAGACTTTCCGACGCAAAGCGCCGAGCTCCAAACCGATTACGACAACGTTGCATTCGCCGACGGCACATCCTTCGCGCTTCCCGTGACCGCAACCATCGCGACCCGGCAACAGGGGGAAGAGTTGAGGCGCAACGTTGTGCAGTTCCGAAACTGCCACAAGTTCCGGGCCAAGACCCGCATGCTGCTCGGAGCCCCGGCGAGTCTCACTGCGGGAGCCCCTGCCGGTGGAACCGCGAATCCCGAGGAACTGCAAAGCCAATTGGAAGAGAACAATCAAGTCTATGCCATCCTGCGCGAGCAGGCAGTGCGCGAGGATGCGGCCCGCCTGCAAGCTGAGCAGGCACAGGACCTGACTGCCTTCGCAGCGGGGGTACGACAGAGAATGGTCGCACTGGAACAGACGCGCCAGAAAAATCAGGAGGCGCTCGAAGCCAGCGCGAAACTCGAAGCCGCGAACGAACCGACCGCACCTCCAACCAAGGAAGGTCTCACGACCCTCAAAGTGAGCGTGAAGTTGGTGCAAGTCAGCGTCGTGTTGCGCGACGCAAAGGGGCATGCGGTGGGCAGTCTCAAGAAAGAAGACTTCCAGCTCTTCGACAACGGCAAGCCGCAGGTGATCTCAAGTTTCTCGGCAGAGAGGGCTGCCACCACAGCCGGTACCGAGAAGCGTTCGGTCGCCGCCACTGGCGCTCTCTTAAACCAGAGCAATGCTCCAGCCGCCGCCGGGCGCGATGTCGCCTACGTGTTCGACGATATCCACGCGACGTTCTCTGATTTGGCGAGTGCCACCGCTGCGGCCGCACGGCATCTCGCCGCTCTGCGTCCCGAAGATCGCGCGGCGATCTTCGTTACTTCGGGACAGAGCGGCATTAACTTCACGGCCGATCGTCAACGACTACAGGATGTGCTGAAGAGCCTCAGACCCCATCCTCTGACGAGCGGTGCGCAGTGTCCCCCAATGACTCCTTACATGGCGGATTTGATCGTGAATCAGGATGACCGGGAAACCCTGGCCGCTGCCACGCAAGACGCCCTTAACTGCGCCTTTGGAGGGATGGCTACTGCAGCCGATCTGGCCGAGCGGGTGGCCAGGGCGACGGCGTTTGAAGTGCTCAGCACCAGCAGTTCCGAGATTCAAAGTACACTCGGCATCTTGCGGGAGGTCGTCCAGAGAACCGCCGCCACCCCGGGCAGCCGCAGCATCGTTCTGGTCTCTCCCGGATTCTTGACGCAAACTGTCGATTCACGCCAGTCCCTCGCGGAACTGATCGACCGCGCTTTGCGCTCCGACATCGTCGTTAACACGCTGGACGTGCGTGGCCTGTCCACTCCAGTTCCGGCGCCCAACGCCAGTCATCCAGCCGACCCTGTGATGAGTGCCCGGCTTGACCGGGAAGAGGCATTGGAACGCAGTGATGTGCTGGCGAACTTGGCCTACAGCACCGGCGGGACATTCTTCCATAACAACAATGATCTGGACGAAGGCTTCCGGCGCACCGCCGATATGCCGGAGTACATCTACGTTCTCGGATTCTCGCCCCAGAAACTCGACGGCAAGTTCCACAAGCTGAAAGTGACCTTGAACAGTCCCGAGAAGCTCACCGTACAGGCGCGCCAGGGCTACTACGCCCTCAAACCTGCAGCCACCCCTTGAGAGCGGGAAGAGTCCCGCCCGCCGCCTGGCGGCCGGTCTGAACGGCCGGACAACATGTTGAACCAAACGTCCTAACCACGCCCGAGCGCGATTTGGAATAGAATTATTTTTGTACAGTGTCACAAGCGCCTGTGATCCTAATCACAGATCGGACCTGGGAACGGACTTACGCTCGGTACTGCCCGATTTCACAGCGCGCGGATAAGGCGGACTATTTCCATGGCAGAGAACACAATTACCATCACCGACAATCGCACCAACAAGACCTACACTGTCCCGGTCGACAACGGCACCATCCGGGCCATGGATCTACGCCAGATCAAAACCAGTTCCGACGATTTCGGGCTGATGACCTACGACCCGGCGTTTATGAACACGGCGTCGTGCCGCAGCAGCATCACCTACATTGACGGAGACAAGGGAATCCTGCGCTATCGCGGATATCCCATCGAGGTTCTCGCCGAGCGCTGCACCTTCCTGGAAGTCGCCTACCTGTTGCTGTTCGGCGAACTCCCCACCGAGAAAGAACTGAATACCTGGGTCCACGACATCACCCATCACACCATGCTGCACGAAACCACCAAGAAGTTCATGGAGGGTTTCCGCTACTCCTCGCATCCCATGGCGATGTTCGTGAGCACGATTGCGGCCCTGTCGAGCGTGTATCCCGACGCCAAGCACGTGAACGATCCCGCCAACCGCATGCACCAGATCCAGCGCCTCATCGGCAAAGTGCCGTCCATCGCGGCCATGTCGTACCGGCACAACGTCGGGTTCCCCTATGTGTATCCCGACAACGATCTGAGCTACACCGAGAATTTCATGAACATGTTGTGGAAGATGGTCGAGCCGAAATACGTTGCCAATCCGGCGATTGCGCGCGCGCTCGACATTCTCTTCATTCTGCACGCCGACCACGAGCAGAACTGCAGCACTAACGCGATGCGCTCGGTGAGCAGTTCGCAGGCGGATCCGTATCTGTCAGTTGCGTCCGCGGCGTCTGCTCTCGCCGGCCCACTGCACGGCGGCGCCAACGAAGAAGTTCTGAAGATGCTCGACGAGATCGGCTCGAAAGATCACGTCCCGGCCTACATCAAGCGGGTCAAGGACGGCCAGATCAAGCTGATGGGCTTCGGACACCGCATCTACAAGAATTACGATCCGCGCGCGAAAATTATCCGCTGGACCGCCGAGCAGGTCTTCCAGGTCACCGGACGCAGTCCCAAGCTTGACATCGCGCTGGAACTGGAGCGCATCGCTCTCGAAGACGACTATTTCGTGAAGCGCAAACTGTATCCCAACGTCGACTTCTATTCCGGGATCATGTATCAGGCGATGGGCTTTCGCCCCGAAATGTTCACCGTGCTGTTTGCGATTCCGCGCACCGCGGGATGGCTGGCGCAGTGGCAGGAACTCATCACCGACCCCGAGCAGAAGATTGCGCGCCCGCGCCAGGTTTATACCGGACCCGGCGAGCGCGAATTCCTGCCGCTCGAAAAGCGGGTTCCGGTGCCGATTCCGGCCGACTACCCGGCGCACTGACTCCTGTCGAGCATCTGAAAACAAGACTGCCCCGCCTTGCAGCGGGGCAGTTTTCATTGGAGGCCAGAAAAGCGACGAGCCGCAAGCGGTTTGCCTGCGGCTCCGGGGAGGGGAAACTACACCCTAATGCCGATTCAGTTGCTTTCGGCCTCGCGCTCTTACGCGGTGTGCTTCGCCAGCGCGGCCAGATGCTCGCGATGACGCTCGGGCGAAGTGATGACTTTCATCTCCTGCCAGTCATAGGGAAGTTCTCTGCCACAATCGAGACAAGCGACGTAAGTTCCAGTCAATGCCGCCGCCTGCGGGCGCCGTTTTGCGCCGCGAATGGTTACGGGAAAGCTGTAGTGCGAGTGTCTGCATCCAAAAACGACATCGATCAACTTAGCAATCATGATCCACCTTCCACATGCGAACTGGTTGGTTCGCCCCTGGATGCACTCTACTCGCCCGTGCCGTTACAGTCTGTACAGGCGCTCACTAAATACTTAGATTCAGGAATTGACGGAACGGTTTCGGGTTTTCGAGGCAAAATAAGAAAACGCTTCGAAACCCTTGCACTAGATATAGTTACGGGAGGAAGAAAAACGTTTCACACGATCTTTACACGCTCTGCGGGCCGCGTTTCTTGTGCTGCTGGCACTTGGTCATGATGGCCGATCGCAGGCGACTGCGGAGATCTTCGGGCAATTCGTAGAGTTGGGAGTCGCGGTAAATCTCAATGGTCTTCTTGGTTGTGTCGCAGACGACGTAGCAGTTGTGGCACCAGGAAAGATGGTTTTCCAACTCAACTTTTGTTTTTTCGTCGAGGACGCCGTCCAAATAATTGGTCAGCTCGGTCAGAAATTCAGAGCATTTCACTGGTTGCCATCTCCACTCGGAGCATCGCCCGTTTTAACTTCGCCACTCTTACCGCCATCCTTGCCATTGCCATTCTCTCTTCTCTGGAAGTAGCGTCCTAACCGTTCGCGCAGCTGCAAGCGAGCCCGCAGCAACCGCGACTTCACTGCAGGCACGCTCAACTCCAGCGCGGCCGCGGTCTCTTCCGTCGAAAGCCCTTCCACATCCCGCAGCACGAACACCGTCCGGAAGCCCGGGGGCAAGCCCTGGATGGTCTTGCTCAAAATCTCGCGCAACTCCGCTTGCGTGTACTGCTGCTCCGGATTCGGACTCCAGTCCGCGATTTCGCGGGGCAGGGAATCGTCTTCCGTTTTGATATCTTCGTCTAGCGAGACCGTGCGCTCCGGCTTGCGCCGGCGCAACTTCATCAGCGCTTCGTTGACGGCGATCCGGACCAGCCACGTATAAAACTTCGACTGCTCCTGAAACTGCTTCAGGTTGCCGTACGCTTTCAGGAACGCTTCCTGCACCACATCTTCCGCGTCTTCACGGTTCTGCGTGATGTGCTGCGCGATCCGGAAGACGTTACGGTCGTAACGGCGGACCAGTTCCTCAAACGCCGAGTCGTCGCCCCGCTTGGCTGCCTGCACGAGGGTCAACTCTTCGCTGACTGGTCCTACTACTTTGTTTTGGATGGCTCCCATTCGTTGATCGATGCAGTATTTTCAGGTGCGACAAGATGTAATCGCTAAACGTAACGCAACCACGGGCCGCAACGACGAAATCGAACTGTTATTCTACTTGGTAACCCGTCAGATTGCGAAACGGCTTTGACATAGGCGGTAAGAAAAGTTTGCGATAGAGTTCAAAGAGCCGGACTTGACGCGGACGAACAGGTACCGAAGTCACTCTCTTGCCGTCGCACAAGTGCCGTATAATCAGCACTTAGGGCAGTCTCGTTTCGGGCGTGCGCGGTGGCAGGTAAACACTCGGGTATTGGGAACGGTTCTCTGAGAATGGCCGACAGCAAGGAACTCCAGCAAATCGTCGAGCGCGCGGTGGCGCAGGTTTTCGACCGCCAACTTCCGAAGTTGCAGGCGGACTTGGTCGAGCGCGTCCTGGCGGAATTACCCGCGGCACCGGCGGGAACGGGCGCGGGAAGCCTAATTCACGGGAGTCCCGCACACGGCAATCTCGTACAGGCTGTGGCCAGCATTCACGCTGGAACCACGCAAAAAGAAATTCTTCGCGCCTTGCTCGACGCGGGCGGCGCGTACGGTTCGCGCATCGCGCTCTTCGTCGTGAAAGCCGGATCGGCCACCGGATGGCAAGGCCGCGGCTTGGGCGACGACGATGCCGTCAAGGATTTTCCGCTGGACCTGACCACCGGGCCCGCAGCCCACGCCTATCAAAACCGAATCGTCGCTCCAGCCAACATCGCCGAGATGGACCGGCGCTTCGTGAAGCAGTTTGGCGGCCCTGAGAACGAGCAGATCATTGTTCTGCCTCTGGTCCTCAAAGATAAAGTGGCTGCATTGCTCTATGCCGACGGTGGCACCGAGGGCGTGCTTGACGGTCCGGCCCTCGAAGTGCTGGTGATGGCCACCAGCGCGTGGCTGGAAGTGACTTCGCTGCGCAAGCAGGCGCAGAAAGACATTGGCGATGCCGGACCCAGCATGGAGCGCCCGCCGGTCGCGGCTCCCGTGCAGACCGTCAGTTCTTTTTCCGATCCGTTCGCGGCGCAACCTCCGAGACATGTCGCGGCGAAAGCAGCGCCCGAGCCCGAACCGGAGCCGGCAGCCGAGGTTGTCGAAGTCGCGGCGCATGCCGCTTCAGCGAGTGCGGCAGCATCCGCGCCAGCCGCCGATCCGTTTGCCGGGATGTCCGCCGAAGACGCCGACACGCACCGCAAGGCGCAGCGTTTTGCGCGGTTGCTGGTGGATGAAATCAAGCTGTACAACCAGGCGAAAGTGGCCGAAGGCCGCCGCAACAAAGATCTCTACGATCGCCTGAAAGAAGATATTGAAAAGAGCCGCTCCACATTTCAAAAACGCTACGGCAATACCGCCGCGGCCAGCGGCGACTACTTTCAAAAGGAAGTCGTACGCAGCCTGGCGGAAGATGACTATTCCGTCATGGGCGCAAACTTCCGCAAGTAAAATGGTCTTGGGAAGGCGCACGGCTTCAGCCGTGCCGCTGAGGACTGCTACGAGACGCGGGCTTTAGCCCCTGAGGGTCTGCCCTACTCCACAAAGATGGTTGCAGCAGTTCTGACATCTATTGACAGTTGTTCATTCGCGTCTCCCGCGTGAAAGATACGAAGGTGGTTCGATTGGGTCTCAAGTGGTGGTGGGTGCTCGCGCTTGCCGTGCTGTGCGGCCTTTTGAGTGGCACGAGTTCGGTGGCATGGGAGCGTCCCCAGCAGGCTTCCACGCCAGGGGCTTCCCCGGCTCCCGCCCAACAGACCGACACGACCGCGCCTGCCACGGATAAGCCGGCGCCGCACAAGCCTGCGCAGACGAAATCTTCCACCGCGCCCGGCACCCATTCCCCCGCCAAGAAGACGGGCACAGCCGGAACCCACACCGCAGCCGCGAAAAGACACAGGCCGATATCGCCTCGTGTACGCCGCATCCGGGAGGCATTCGTTGCGTCGACCACCTTGCGTCCCATGGCGCAGCAGCTGATTCAAGATCGTTCTCCGGCGGGCTATGCGGGAGTCGAGGCATACGCGCGCGCCCACTCCAAAGAAGATGCTGGAGCCCTGGCCTGGCTCGTCGTGGGATACGCCCACGTCCTCGACCACGAATATGCCCAAGCGATCGATCCGCTGAACCGCGCCAAGCCTCTCGCTGGCGATCTGGGCGACTACGTCGCCTATTGGCTGGGAACCAGCTACCTGCAAACCGGCCATCAGGCCGAGGGTCTCGCCACTCTGGCAAATTTCAGCACGACCTATTCGGATTCGTTGCTGGTTCGCGACGCCCACCTGAGCTACGCGAGCGCCCTGATCACCGAAGGACGGGCCGCCGAAGCTGCCGAACTGCTGGAGAAGGACCGCCTCCCCGCCAGATCCGACATCGAGTTCGCCTTGGGGCGCGCCTATGCTGCTCTGGGTCAGAACGCAAGAGCCGCCGAAGCCCTGGCGAACGTTTACTACAACATGCCAACCGCAGCCGAAGCCGATGCGGCCTACGCCGAGCTCAGAAAACTTCCTTCGCTGCCGCCCGCAACGCCGGCAGAGCGCAAGACGCGCGCCGACCTGCTGATGAAGGCCAAGCGCTACAACGACGCGGTCGACGAATATCGCGAGCTTGCCATCCATGCCACCCCGGAATCGCGTCCGGCTGCCGAACTCGCGCTGGCCGATGCACTCCATCGCAGCGGCCGGAATCGCGAGGCCAAGGCTGAACTCACCACCCTGGCTGGCGCAACTGCTGATCAAAATGCCCAGCGCCTGTACATTCTCGGCGAGGTCGCCTGGGCGTCGGACGAGAACGAGGCCTTCTACCGCTCGGTCGACGAACTGCGGCAATCCGCGCCCACCAGTTCCTGGCTGGAGCAGGCCTTGCTCTCGGCGGCGAACCTCCACCTGGTGCACCACGAATACGACCAGGCGCTCGACACCTTTCGCGAGCTGCAGCAGCGCTTTCCCAACGGAGCGCGCGCTTCCTATGCCCACTGGAAAGCGGCGTGGCTCACTCTGCGTTTAGGGCGAAACGACGAAGCGAAAAAACAATTCGACGAACAGATCGCAATGTATCCCGGGGGCAACGAGACCTCTGCGGCCCTGTATTGGCGGGCACGCCTGGCCGAAGAAGACAACCAGCCCGCCATGGCCCGGGCCTACTACCAGAAATTATCGGACCGCTTCCGCAATTACTACTATGCGGAACTGGGGCGGGACCGCTTGAAGAAGCTTCCGGAAGGCACGAATCCGCCGGGCCAATATGCGCTGCTCGATCACATTCCGCCCCTCGAACATGGCGACAAAGTGACGCTGTCGGAGCCTCCGGCCGACGATCTCCATCTACAGAAGGCGGAACTGCTGGGCAACGGCGGCCTGGTCGATTTTGCTGTCCGCGAACTGCAGGCGGCCGCCAGCGCAGACGGCGGCAATTGGGGCCCGGCCGAGACGGCGCAACTCTACATCGATACCGGCCACTATGACCGCGCCATCGAAGTGATGAAGCATTCCGTTCCAAGCTATTTTGCGGTCGAAATTCCGACTTTGCCGCGCGTGTACTGGGAAGCTCTGTTTCCGCGCCCCTACTGGTCTGACCTCAAAAGATTTTCTACCGCCAACGGGCTCGATCCCTATCTGGTGGCCTCGCTGATCCGCCAGGAGTCGGAGTTCAATCCGCTGGCCGTTTCCCGGGCCAACGCCGTGGGACTCATGCAGTTGCTGCCCAGGACCGGCAAAGTCGTCGCCCACCAGGTGGACCTGAAGCATTACAACGCAACCCAACTCTTCACTCCAACCGTCAATCTGCAACTGGGTACGCGCTACTTCCGCGGCATGGTCGACAAGTTCGGAGGATCATTCGAACATGCGCTCGCCGCCTACAACGCCGGTTCCGACCGCGTCGAGGAATGGATGGGACAGGGCCAGTACCGCGATTCCCCCGAATTCGTCGAGTCGATCCCGTTCACCGAAACCCGCGAGTACGTGCAAGCCATCATGCGCAACGCCAGCGTCTACAAGCAACTCTACGGCACTCCGTAAGAACTTCTTCGCCACGGATTCACACGGATCAACACGGATAACCCCGCTGCTTTTGGGTGGCGCAGCGCTTTCAGCGCTGCGATTAGCGCAATCGAATCGCGGAGGGCTTTAGCCCCAGAGGGACCTCACGTCGTCGGCGTCTCATCCGCCGGTGCCTTGTGAAACAGAATCTCAATCACCAGCAACGACGCCCCCACCACGATCGCGCTATCCGCCAGATTGAACACCGGCCACTGATACTGCTTCACGTAGAGGAGGAGAAAGTCCACCACCCGGCCGCTGGCCACGCGGTCCCAGAGATTTCCCACCGCGCCTCCCAGAATCAGCGCGAGCGCGATCCCCGTGATCGTCAATGCTCGCGTCTGCCGCCACAGCAGTACCGACACGATGATCATCGCGACCAGCGAGAACCCGATCAGCATCGCAGTCTTCCAGTGCGACGGAGAATCAGCAAACAGGCTGAACGCCGCGCCCGTATTTTCCGTGTGCGTGAGCCGGAAGAATCCCGGAATGATCTGGATGTGCGCGTAGATCGCAATGCGGGTGGCCGCCAGCCGCTTCGTCCACCGGTCGAGCAGCACGACCAGCAGTGCGAGCAGAAAGTGTAGAGTGCGCGCCGAAGTAGGTTTCATCAGTGAGCGTGCGCTTCCAGTTCCTTCAGCACCGCGCTGCAGCGCTCGCAGACCGTGGGGTAGGTTTGGTCTTCGCCGACCCGCCTAGAGTAGTTCCAGCAGCGGTCGCACTTGGCGCCGTCAGCCTTCTTCACTTCAATATGCGCGCCGCCGGTCCCATTGCCCGAGCCCTGCGTGAGCGTGATTGCCGAAACGATGAACAGGTAGCGAAGTTCGCCGGCATAACGCTGTAGCAGCGAGTACACCGGATCCGATGCAGTGATGGATACCTGAGCTTCCAGTCCCGTGCCGATCAGCTTATTGTTCCGCGCTTCCTCCAGCGTCTTGAGCACCTCATCGCGTACGGAGCGCAGGCTCGCCCAGTCTTCGTCTGATTTCGAACCAGTCGCGGGAAGAGCCGCGCCGCCCAGGATTTCCGACGCAGTTGGAAACTGCGCCAGATGCACGCTCGCCTCGCGCGCAGCAACTTTGGGCAAGTACGGCCAGATCTCTTCGCAAGTAAAACTCATAATCGGCGCAAGCACGCGCACCAGCGCCTCACCGATGCGCCACACCGCCGTCTGTGCCGACCGCCGCGCCTGCATTTTCGGTGCCGAGATGTATAGCCGGTCCTTCAGCACGTCGAAGTAAAACGCGCTCAGGTCCACGATGCAGAAGTGATTCACGCGGTGGTAAATCCGGTGAAAAGCAAATTCCTCATACGCGGTGCGCACATCAGCCACGAACCCGCAGGTTTGGCGCAGCATGTACTGATCGAGCGCCTCCATCTGGTCGAACAGAACCGCATCGGTTTCCGGATTGAAGTCGCCAACATTCCCCAGGATGTAGCGGAAGGTGTTGCGAATCTTCTTGTAGTTTTCGCCCACGCGCTGCATGAGCGCTTCCGAGCCTACGACGTCCTCGCGAAAGTCGACCGAAGCCACCCACATGCGCACGACTTCTCCGCCCAACCGGCTGGAGATGTCGACCGGGTCCACGTCATTCCCCCGCGACTTCGACATGGCCTGGCCTTTTTCGTCGAGCGTCCACCCGGGCGTGACCACGCCTTTGTACGGAGGACTGGCATGCGTCCCCATGGCGCACAACAGGGAAGACTGAAACCATCCGCGGTATTGATCCCCGCCTTCGAGATACAAATCCGAAGGCCACGGATAATCGGGCTCATCGTCGATCAGAGCCAGATAACTCGCGCCCGATTCCAGCCACACGTCGAAAATGTCCGTTTCTTTTTCGAACTTCGCGCCGCCGCAATGCGGACACTTAGTTCCTGCAGGAAGAATCGTGTCCGATTCCGGCGTGAACCACGCATCCGCACCCGACTTCGCGAACAGCTCGACGACCCTCCTATTAACCGCGTGATCGTTGAGCGGCTTGCCGCACCCCTCGCACAGAAACACAGCGATGGGCACTCCCCAGACCCTCTGTCGCGAGATGCACCAATCCGGCCGCGTCTGAATCATGTTTGACAGCCGCTCTTCGCCCCATGCCGGATCCCACTTCACCTTCTTGATTTCATCCAGAGTCCGCGTCCGCAGCGTGTCGTTCTTGCCGGCCCCGCCTGGCATCGGCGTTTCCATGGAAATGAACCACTGCTCGGTCGCGCGAAAAATCACCGGATTGTGGCAGCGCCAGCAATGCGGATACGAATGCTCGGTCTTCTGGGCATGCAGCAGCGCCCCACGGCTCCTCACCAGATCGACGATCAGCTGGTTCGCGTCCCACACGCGCTTGCCCGTATATTCCGGCAGTCCGTTGCGCAGGATCCCTTTCTCGTCGACATTGCTGGTGGCATCGAGCCCATATTTCATGCCGGTGATGAAGTCCTCGGCGCCATGCGACGGCGCCGTGTGGACCACGCCAGTTCCCGTGTCCATGGTGACGTAATCCGCCAGCACGCCAAGAATCTTGCGCTCCAGAAACGGATGCTGAAAGTTCAGCCGCTCCAGCCTCCGCCCGGGAAAGTGCGCCAGCGGCCGCGGATCGGCCAGATTGCACTTCGCCGCTGCATCCGCCGCAAGCCTGGCGGCGACGATGTAAACTTCTCCGCCCGATTCCAGTGCCACATACTCTTCATCCGGATGAAACGCCACCGCCATCGAAGCGGGCAGCGTCCACGGAGTCGTGGTCCAGATGATGGTCGAAACTTTCTTGCCCGCCAAACCGGGATCAATCGAAGCCGGATCGTCGATCAACCCATACTTCACCCACACCGTCGTGCTGGTGTGGTTCTCATATTCGACCTCGGCTTCGGCCAGCGCAGTTTCGTCATGCATGCACCAGTAAACCGCGCGCAGCCCCTTGTATACGAACCCGTTCTCGTAAAACGAAAAGAAAGTCGAAAGCACCACCGACTCGTACTGCGGAGTCATCGTGGCATAGGGCCGGTCGAAGCGCCCGAAGACGCCGATCCGCTTGAACTGAGTCCGCTGCAGATCAAGAAACTTCTGCGCATACTTGCGGCACTCGGCCCGCACGTCGGTCGGCCGCATCTGCAATTTCTTGCCTCCCAGTTCCTTGTCGACCTTGATCTCGATGGGCAATCCGTGGCAGTCCCACCCCGGCACGTAGGGCGCGTCAAACCCGGCCATGGTCTTCGACTTGACGATGAAATCCTTCAGGCACTTATTCATCGCCGTGCCCATGTGGATCGGCCCGCTGGTGTAGGGCGGCCCGTCATGCAAAATGAACCGGGGCGCGCCTTTCCGGGCCTGCCGGATGCGCTCGTAAATGCCCGTCTGCTCCCAGCGTTCGAGCATTTTGGGCTCATTCTGAGGCAGGTTGGCCTTCATGGGAAAGTCAGTTTTCGGCAGATTGATGGTCTTTTTGAGTTCGAAGGCCACTCGGTTCGCGTCTCCAAATGATTGAATCTTTTCATTATAGGGAGCGCGGCAGGGAACGTCCATGCAGCGGCGCGTGTAGCTGTTGGGTCTGAGCCCCATTAGGGACGTCATCCTGAACGGAGCCGCTTTTCAGGCGAAGTGAAGAGCCTGCCCTGAGCGAAGGCGAAGGGATCCCGCGTGGAACCGTAGCGTCCCATGCTGCAAAAGCCCGGATCGCGACGCGGTCTGCGATGAGAGGAAGGACATGTCTTTTCGAGATTTGCCAAGCACACCGAAATGCACTGTCGGAATAAGCCGACTAGAGGTACAATTTTAAGAAGTGGAGACAGTCTAGCCCGGTCTCCGTGGGGGCAACCGACAGGTACCTCACTGGCAAAATCGGGCGGAAATCGAAGCAACTTGTCGCGAGCGGCGCTCATCTGTGTACAGAGGGCGTTCCAGGGAAGCTCAACTAAGCAAGCTGGTCCGCGCAGACTGGCGAGGGTGTCCAGATCAGAATTATGGGATCCGAAGAAATCAATCCGAACGGCCCCGGCAATGAGCCAGAGCTGCACCTGCTTTTGTCACAAGAAACGTTCGAAGAGCCCCTTTACAAGTCTCTTTTTCGCGAACTCGACGACTTTTTCTTCCCCAAGAAACTCCCGCCCCTCAAGCTGGAATCGAAGCCGGAGCCGGTCAAGGACATCTGGGGCTTCTACAACAACCGGAAGAACGGCGCCTTGGGTTCGACCGGCGTCCATATTGTGATCGTGGGAATCATCCTGGCTGGCTATCTGGTCGGCCAACACGTGGTGAATGCGGCTCCGACGCAGAAGGTGACCGTCACTCTGGTTGATCCCGAGGATATCCCAGCGCTGAAGCCGTCGAAGACGCAAGTGGGCGGCGGCGGTGGCGGCGGCGATCGCGACGTCTTGGCGGCCAGCAAGGGCAGGCTGCCCAAGTTCTCGATGACCCAGATCACGCCTCCCGTAGCGGTGATTCGGAACATGAATCCCAAGCTGGCGGTGGAACCCACGATCGTAATTCCGCCTGAGGTAGTTCTGGCTTCGAATAACATGCCCAACTTGGGTGATCCCATGGCGCACGCCATGCTGCCCTCAAACGGCACTGGCTCAGGCGGTGGTATCGGTTCAGGCAGCGGCGGTGGCGTGGGATCGGGCAAGGGCCCGGGCTTTGGTCCCGGCGAAGGTGGTGGTACCGGTGGAGGCATTTTCCACGTGGGGGGCGGCGTTTCCCCGCCGCGCCCGATTTACGCGCCGGAGCCGGAATTCTCCGAGGAAGCGCGTAAAGCCAAATATCAAGGGGTTTGCACCCTCAGCTTGATCGTCGGTACCGATGGCCGTCCGAGCAACATCCGTGTGTCGAGCAGCTTGGGCATGGGACTCGACGAAAAGGCTATCGAAACCGTGAAGAACTGGAAATTCGAGCCTGCCATGAAAGACGGTCACCCGGTGAAAGTGGAGATCGCAGTTGAAGTCGACTTCCACTTGTACTGAGACCTGCTTAGGGTTTGACCCGGACGTTCTTCATCCTCGGCAACCCGCAAGTTTGCGGCACAAACCCCTTGCACTTGGCAGTGCGTGTATCGACGCGTCGCTTCGCCGACGACGACAAAACCGCGTCGCGAAACCGCTCGGTCGCGGTACTAGATCTTCCGCAGTAATGTGAAGTGCGGTGCCACTCTCGTCCGGAATCCCAATCGTTGATACAACTCCACCGCGCGTCCATTATCGCGTCGCACATGCAGGAAGGGCGTTTCCCCGCGATCGCGGATGCCCAGCATGATCTCCATCATCAGCACCCGGGCATAGCCCTTGCCCGTGTGCTCGGGATGTGTGCACACGGCACTGACCTCCGTGTAGCCCGGAACTTTAAGCCGCTCGCCCGCCATGGCGACCAACTTTCCCTCGCAGCGAATCCCCATATATGTGCCGAGTTCGTGAGTGCGGCTCCCGAACGGCCCGGGCTTGGTCAAGGCGGCGAGTTCCACCATTTCCGATGAGTTCTGCGGACCGAGACGAGTGATTTCAGGGGAAGCGGATCGACGGTGAGCGGCGCCGCCGTTCTCGCAAACCATTTCCAGCAGCGGAGCCGCTGCCACCAGCTCCCATCCGCTGCGCGGCTCGTACGGGCGATCCAGAAACAGCGCCGCCGTCCCGCCCGGACCAACGAGCTCCGCAAGAGCTTCATAGCCGCGCGGGCTCTCCTCCTCGAACGCCGTCAGGGACGTGACCTCCCGAACAAACCGCTGCGCTTGATCAAAACCCTCGGCAAATTGGGTCTGCCGCGTAGTCAGCGCCTGCCAGATCACATTGTCGAGTGCGTGCATAACTGATGAATGTCGAATGATGAATGATAAATGGATGTATGTGGCGCGGGCGCCCCCCACCCGCGCAGCCGTCAACTCCAAGAAACCGCCCGCTCACCATCAATGATGGCAATACATGGCTTCAGCCGTGTCGTTGAACGGGTGGAATCCAAGCTGCAAAGCGGCAAAACAACGTAGCCCAGCGCTTCAGCGCTGGGGTCAAGGCACAAAACGAAGAACAAGTCCCGGAGGGACGACACAAGCTCCCACCCAAACTTTTTCATGCCTGCGCGCCCGCGCGTCTTGACGCTCTCGCGCCGTCGCGGCCAGACTCATATTGGATTGGCTTCTGTTGCCGGAGGACAAATTAATTCTCGACGCCCACGTCCCGCCATCCGATTCTTGCGCGCAAAACTATTCCTTCAAATCCACGTGCTGCACATCTTCAATCGGATGCCCCAAAAACCGCTCCCCTAGCCGCCGGAACTTCTCCACCGAATCGGTGGCAAAGAACTTAAGCCGCGGAAGCGCACGCCGTTCCTCGCCGGCTGCAGTCGTGGGCACCAACTCCCGCAACCGGGAAGCGACAGCCCGCGCGGTCGACTCCGCCGAGTCCACAATACTCACGTGCCCCGGCGTCACCCGGTGCAGCAGCGGCTTAAGCAGCGGATAGTGGGTGCAGCCCAAAACCAGCGTATCGGCGTCGTGAAATCCATCTGCAAAAGCCTCCGCCAGATAAATCCGCGCCACCTGCTCGGTGACCGAGTGCTCCACCCATCCTTCCTCGACCAGAGGAACCAGCAGAGGACAGGCCTTCTCCCGCGCATTCAACCCTCGAGCCTCCAGAGCCCTGCGATAAGCATGGCTGCTGACGGTCGCCTCGGTGCCAATCACAACAATTTTCTGATTCTTGGAAGCCGACGCCGCGGCCGACGCCCCCGGCTCAATCACGCCCACCACCGGCACATGCGCCCCCGCCGTAATGCGGTCCAGCGCCAGCGCCGTCGCCGTATTGCAGGCGATCACCAACATCTGGGCGTCATGAGACTCAAGATAATGCGCTGCCTCCACCGCATAGCGGGCGACAGTTTCAACCGACTTCGACCCGTAGGGCAGCCGCGCCGTATCTCCAAAGTAGGCATAATCGGCGCCAGGAATAAGTTCAAGTAAAGCTTTAAGAACGGTCAACCCGCCAAACCCGGAATCAAACACGCCGATGGTGGGATGTCGTCGCGAAGATGTGGATCCGTCCACTGCGCCGTGATCAGCGCTCATGCATCTCGTCCCGAGTGAACTTACGGCTCGAGCTGACCGTCTGGCGCGTTTCCGCGGCGCAGCAGGGCCCCGGCGGAATCGGCGCCCCGTGTGGGCAGGTCCGCGGATGCCCAAGGAACGTGCAGATCTTGTCTGTCGCCTCCGGCGAAAGTATGTGCTCGAACTTACACGCCTGCTGCTCGATCTCGGTCTCGCTATCCATCGCGAGACTATCGGTGAACAATCGCTCGGCCAAGCGATGCCGCCGGATAATGTTGCCCGCGCGCTCGCGGCCTCGCGGCGTGAGTTCGACAATCAGCGTCCCGTCGCCCGAAGACGCAGCCACCGGCTTCAGCGCCTCGTGGCACGGATTCACAAACGGCTTGTGATCATGCGGCTGCGGAGGATGCGGTGCCGAAACTACCAGCCCCAACTCGATCATTTTCTCAATCGCCAGGCTTACCGGCAGCGCCCCGTGAACTTCCATACGCTCGACTTCGGCGATCTCGCCGTGTTCGGCCAGCACCCACAACTCTTCCAGAACCTCATCCAGCTGTTCCTCATCGGCCAGTGAGAAGATTTCCTGCGAAGCGATCTTGCCATGATGCAGTTCGATCCGCCGGTCCGCCAGCCGCGCCATTACCGGATCGTGGGTCACCATCACGATGGTGCGTCCCTGCTGATGAAACTCGCGCAACAGCCGCAGCACGATCTCTTCATTCACGGCGTCGAGGTTCCCCGTAGGCTCGTCCGCCAAAATGATTCGCGGATCATTGATCAGCGCGCGCGCGATGCACACCCGCTGCTGCTCGCCGCCCGACATCTGCGACGGCAGATGGTGCGCCCGGTCGCCCAAGCCGATGCGGTCGAGCGCCTCAACCGCTTCTTTCTCGTCGGTCATGCTGTGAAAATACTGAGCCAGCATGACGTTCTCTACGGCAGTAAGGAAGGGAATGAGATGGAACTGCTGAAAGATGAATCCAATCTTCTCTGCCCGTACACGGTTCAAATCCGCAGCCGAAATCCCCGCCACATTTACCCCGTCGAGCCAGATCTCACCCGACGAGGGCCGGTCCAGGCAGCCAATTAGATTCACCAGCGTCGATTTTCCCGACCCCGACGGCCCCATGATCGACAGCCATTCTCCCTGTGTGACGTGCAGCGAGATGTGATCAAGGGCGTGGATATTGTCCTGGCCCGATCCATTCCCCGTTTCCTTGGCGGGGTAGAGCTTGGTCACATCTTTGATCTGGATCATTTCACTCACCCCTCAGAATCACCGCCGGCTGCACCCGCCGCAGCAGCGAGATTGGGAGGATCGCAGACAACAGCGTAACCGCCATGCTACCAGCCAGAACCACCGGCAGCACACTCAAACGCGGCACCACGGGAGCGTGAAAGTTAACCCGCCCGATCCACGCCGCGATGCCGATCCCAACCAGAAATCCAATCAGCGCGCCCGTCGCCCCAAGAATGGCAGCTTCGGCCGCGAAGAATCCATTGAGCAACCGCCCGGATGCGCCCAGAGCCTTCATGATGGCAAAATCTCGACGCCTGTCAAAGACCCATCCCATCAAGGTCGAAAGCACGCACAACGCCGCCGTCAAAATGATCAGCGAAGCCGCAGCCAGCAGCGTCGCACGCGTCTTGCCCAGCACCCGCGCCTCGCCTTCCATAATCTGCCGCACCGGACGCACATCGCCCTCTGGAATCGCCTGCGTCAGCTGATTCATGATGCTGGCAACTTCCTCGGGAGAGCCGCTCGCCGCCACTTCGATGGTCGACGGCTGAACCCCAGTCCATGTCACGAACTCATCCAGAGAAATGTAGATGCGGCTGTCTTCGGCCGCGCCAGTCTGCACCGTCCCCGCAGGAGTCACGTGCAGGGTCCGACCTTGGAAGCTGAGATCAAACGCCTGATTCTTCGGAGCCACCGTCGGCAATGCGCGTACACCAATCAAAGCCGGGTGCCCCACCCTTGTCGCGTCTTTTGCGCCAGAAGTGGTGATTTCCAGCCAACTGCTCACCGACCACCACCGATCCAACTGCCGCACGCGCTCAAAGTCCGTGCCCGCCACCACAATCGGCTGCCCATCGCTAGTCCGCGCCACGACCAGCCCAAACGGCGCCGCAATGCCGCGTCCCGCGAGAACGGAATCCACATGCGCCAGCGTATCCGCGGGAAGGGAAGCGCCGTCCTTGCCGACCAAAATGATGTTCGCGCCGTAGTTGCGAAATTCCCGCCGCAGCTTCGCCTGCACGTCCACGTAAAGATTCAGCATGGCCGTGGCCGCCGCCGCCGCCACCACCATGGCGAACAGCGCCGAGACCGCGCGCCCGCGCCGCAACACCGCCGCCCGAACCAGCATGCGCAGAAACATCGAAGTGTGCGCCCCCCGAGCCCGGCTCGCCGCCAGATCGCGCGCCGCATGGGACATCGGCGCGCTCACAGTTCCCCTCGCAGCGCAAACACCGGATCCAGCCCGACCGCGCGCCGTATCGCCGCCGCGCTGCCGGCGAAGGTCACGATAACCGCAATTACTAGGATCACCGGCAAGAGAACGGGAGGAATCGAAATATCCGAATTGAAGATCGAGTGCCCGATCTGATGCGCCAGCCCAGAGCCCAGAACAAAGCCCGCCAGCCCGCCAATCAACGCGAGCAGCGTAGCCTCCGCAAAAAAGATCGAAGCCACCGCGAGTTTGCCCGCGCCCAGCGCCTTCATCAGCCCAACCTCGGCCCGCCGCTCAAAAATCGTAGTCGCCATCGCTGCCGACACCGCCAGCGCCGACGCAAACAGCGCCGCCAGCGTAATCAGAAAAATCAGCCCCTCGATGCGCGTGAGCACCGCGCCCTCGTTCTGTGACACCTGCCGGATCTGCTCCGAATGCGAGTGCGACATGGCCTCGGTCAGCTGAAGCGCAATCGCCTGCGGATAAGGTGTGCAATACCACCGGTCGTAAATCGCCCCCGACAAACTCTTGGGATCACGCCGCGCAAAAGCATCCTCCGGCTTGGTCAGCGCACTGACATACACGCGCTTCACCGCGCCCGGCCTACCCATAATTTCCTGCGCCACAGCAAGCGGCGCCACGACTTCATCGTCCTCCGCCCCGCCCGTGGAAAGAATCCCGGCTACCCGCAACTGACGGCCGGCAATGGTGATCTGATCCTCGGGCTCGTCGCCTAAACGCGCAGCCAGCCGTTCCCCCAGCAAGACGTCCCGCGAGGAATCCTTCGGCCACGCCCCAGAAACTTTCCACCACGGGTATGTCGACCGCACCCCGGTTGTGAACTGGTCCGTGCCGAACGAAACGCTCTTCGCGAAATAAGTCCCCAGCAGCGTCACGTCCAGCCGCTTCCCACCCTGCTCCAAGGCAGTATTGACCGGAAGCATGGGCGCGAACCCCGTAATGTTGTTGTGCCAGAAAATCCCCTTGATTTTGGGCAGGTCGGCTTCGTCGAGAAAAGCCCCGTCGGTAGGAGGCTTGAGGTTGACCCCGCCAATTTCCACGTCGAGTGAATCTTCCTGCGGGGTCACAACCAGGTTGGCGCCAATGGTGCGGAGTTCGCGGTTAATCTTGTCGCCGATGTCGGTCGCCACGGCGATCATGGCTGTCGCCACGGTGACGCCCAGCGTAATGGCCGTGCCTGCCAGCAACTTGCGCCGCTGCTGGCGCCGGAAAGATTCGTAGACGAGCCGGACGAACATTGCTTACTGTTGCGCGAACATGCGACCACCCGCCGCAACGTCCGCCTCCTCGATGATGACCACGTCCGCCGTCTGCGTGGCCTTCAGCGGCACCGGATTGCACCCGCCCGCCCTCCCTACCGACTGCGGATTAATCGGCGCCGCGCAATTCTTGCAGACCACTCCGTTCGCGCTCTTGTAAAACCCGACCGACCCGCAAATCTCGCATGCGTCAAACACGGTAGCGATCTTTCCGTCCGGCCTCTGATAAAGCCAGAAGCGAATCGCCGTCCCCTTCTCCTGCGCCTGGAATCGATGGAGATCGCCATCCGAAACTTGCGTCAGCGGAATACTCACCCGCCCGTTCGTAAACGTCACTTCGGCCGCAGGCGAGAGCGCACTCACGCCCTTGGTGTAGATAAATTCCGCCGTCACCAGCGCGATAAACACAAACGAGAAGGTATACACCGAAGCCATCCACAGCCGCTCGCGGCGGGCGCTCCAGGCAGCTTTGCGCCGTTCCGCAGCCGAAGCTGAGGCCGGCACCGCTTCGCGCCGCTTGGCGTCAAACAGCACCATGAGCGCAGCCAGAGCGAAAATGGTTACAAAAAAGAACCAGTCATTGCTGACGATCGGTCCAATAATCGCCATCTCGCGCTTCGAAGATGCGATCACACCGCTCTCGGAAAGCTCGTGCAGACCCGAGATCAGCAACTGCGCCGCCACCAGGAACAAGATGGCCGTCGTAACTTTGAAGAACTTCTGCAGGTTGATGCGCACGCTGCCCTTAACGAACATCACGCCAAACGCAATCGCGGCCAGCAAGCCCAGCAGGGTGCCCAGAAAACTCATCAGCTCGGTCGAGTTCAACGACACGGCGGAGAGAATCAGCACCGTCTCCGCGCCTTCCCGCAATACCATCAGAAAAATGAAAACGAACAGCCCGACCCACGCGTCATTGCCCGCCAGCAGCCCGACCCTGCCCTCGATCTCCCCCTTCAGTTTGCGCCCCGTCTTCATCATGAAAATCACCATGGTGACGACGAAGAAGGCGGCCACCAGCATGACCCAGCCTTCAAAAACATCTTCGTTCAAATGCGTGCGGGAGATGACCACAGCCACGCCGATGCTGCCCAGAAACGCCGCGGCCAGCGCCGCGTATACCGTCTTGCGCAGTTCCTGCCGTCCGATCTTGGTCAGATAAGCCAGGGTGATGCCGACAATCAGCGCCGCCTCAACCCCTTCGCGAAGCGTAATAATGAAAGCCTGAAGCATTTTAAGGAGTGCCTGCCATTTTGAAAATGAATTTCAATTTCAACTTCAAGGGTAGTCCCGCCCCGCCAAAGCCGTCAATCCGCCACCTCACAACTCCCTGTGATTGGGATCACACTGTCGGATTAGCCCCCTGAACGGCTTCTGGCTGCAGCGAAGTACTCCCACCTTCGCGTAGTAGCTCGCCTGGGAAGCGATAGCCAATCTTCCAAGGGCGTCATCCTGAGAGCAGCCGTTTCTTCAGTCAGAGCGAAGGATCTCGCGCGGGCCGAAACGCAAACTGAGCCACTACCCACCGTCCGCAATGCTTGACCCAACAACCGCGGGACTAGCCTGATTCAAAGCTTCCTATGGGGAGAATGCGCCCATGCCCTTTTCATCCATCTGGTTATTCGCCCTCGCTATGCCGCTCCTGCAAGCCTCGGAACGCCCCGGAATCAAGATGACAATACAGTCTGGGTCCGGCGGAAAATCGACCGAGCGCACCACCTACACCCAGAGTCCGGGAGCGAACGGAATACCGGAATGCCTTCGCAGGAAGACATGGAACGGAACTGACGTACGGCCCGCGGCTGGCCCGGAGTGTGAGGATGCGATCTTGGACAATCCTTCGAGCTGAATCGGGACGCGTCGGAATACACTTCCACGCCGTATCCACCCAAGCCGCTAACTAACCGAAGCAGAGATCAAGGCACGCGGGCTAGAGCCTCCAGCGATGCGTCAGTTACAAAATCCGACGATTCGCGTAGAAATAAAAACCTCGGACACGATCAGCAACTGACGTGTGAACCGAAGCAGCTCCAGGGAACTCATGGTCACACTTTCGGTTGGCTGAGCGCAGGCAATGGCAGACGACCGATGGAGAGGCCGGAATTCGTCACGATAGGGAATCGGGAGACTGGCTTCCCCATGGACTTGACGCTGACTTCGAAACGCCCGTCCAATCTCCCCGGTGGAACCATTTCGAGCTTCGAAATACGTGTGACCCAGTTCGAGGAAGGGTCGCTAGATCCGGCCCTCTTCGAAATTCCGCCGAGCTTCAAACACGTGGACCGCATCGACCGCAACCCGCCGCCATCACCATCTCGGCAACAAACCGTAGATATGGTTTGCCGCAACCGGGAGAACGCCGACCTTCCCATCCCTTACCAGATCCGCACGCGGTCCGCGAGCGCGAGATACAGTTTCTCTCCCGACTGCACGCTAAACGCCGCGTACCAGGCATCGATGTTGCGCACCGTGGCGGCTCGGTACTCATCCGGCGCATGAGAATCCGTCATCACGTCCTGCCGTAGCGCAGCGTCCCGCGTCTTCGATCCCCAGTTCTGCCCGAACGCGATGAAGAACTGCTGATCGCCGGAGAAGCCACCTTGCGTAGGCGCCGTCTTGCCCGAGAGAGATGCCCGATAACCGTCGTAGGCGGCCGCAATCCCGGCCACGTCGGCGATGTTCTCCGCCAGGGTCTGCTTGCCGTTCACTGCCAGGTCAGGAAATGGCTTGTAGGTGTCATACTGTGCGGCGAGTTGGGCCGTGGCTGCCTCAAAATGCTTCAGGTCGTCGGCCGTCCACCAGTTCCGCACGCGTCCTTTCGAATCGAATGCGCTGCCTTCGGTGTCAAACGTGTGGCTGATTTCGTGCCCGATGATGGCACCGATGGCTCCGTAGTTCGCTGCCGCCGGAGCCAGCGGATCGAAGAATGGTGGCTGCAAGATCGCCGCAGGAAAATTGAGCGCATTCTGCAGCGGCAGATTCACCGCATTCACCGTCTGCGGCGTCATCGACCATTCGTGACGGTCCACCATCTTGCCCAGCCGCGCCACCTGGCGCTGATAGTCAGCCCGGCTCCCCCGCCAGATGTTGCCGAAAATATCATCCTCCTTGACTTCAAAGTTCGAATAATCGTGCCAGGTTTCCGGATAGCCGACGCCTACATACAACGTCGAGAGCTTAGCCTCCGCTTCGGTTTTGGTCGTCGGGTCCATCCACGAGAGAACTTCAATGCGCTTGCGGAACGCGGCAATCAGATTGGCCACCATGGCTTCCGCCTGCGCCTTGGCTTCCGGCGAGAAGTAGCGCTGCGCATACGCTTGGCCGACCACGTCGCCCAGCAGTCCATCCACCACGAACACGCCGCGCTGCCACCGCGGACGCTGCTGTTGCGCGCCCGAAAGTGCCTTGCCGAAGAATGCAAAGCGCTCTTCCGCCAGCGCCTTTGGCAGAACTCCGCCATAGGCATCGATCAAGTGAAAGGCCAGCCAATCCTTCCACGTATCGAGCGGCGTAGAAGCCACTAGCGCCGACTCGCCCGTGAACGCCTCGGGCTGCCACACAATAAAGCTGCCTTGCTGGCTCAGCCCCGCTCCGCGAAAATACTCCGCCCAGTCCAGCCCGGAAGCTTTTGCCTGAAAGTCTGCCTGCGTCCAGGTGTTGTTCGCGTTCTGGATATTCTCGTTATCCGCCAGGCTGCGATGGGTCTGCGCAATGGCGTGTTCGAGTTCCACGATGCGGACCGCGCGCGCATCCGCGTCCGAGAATCCAGCCAGCTTGAGTAGGGCGGCGATGTGCGTCTGATACTGCGTGCGGATCTTCCGCATCGCCTCGCTGTCGGACAGGTAATACTCGCGATCGTCCAGTTGCAGCCCGCCCTGCATCAAATAGCCCGTATAGTGTTCCGAATCGTTGAAGCCCGGAGCTACCCACAGGCCGAAAAGATTCGGAGTATGGTAGTTGGTATTGTTGAGCGCATCCACATCGGCTCGCAGGCTTTCCCCCAGAACGTGCGCCAACTCGCGCTTGTCCCGGATCGCAGCAATCGCGTCGAGGTGCGGGCGGACCGGCGCCAGACCTTTCGCTTCGATGGCCGCCTCGTCCATGTACGAGTTGTACAAGTCAGCCACCTTGCGCGTGGCGGATCCCGCGGGCGGGTTGGATTTGGCAATCTCCGCAATCAAGTCCGACGTCCGCTTGTTGCTCAGGTCGCTCAGCTTCGAAAAGACGTCGACTTCGGCGCGGTCAGGAGGAATCTCCGTGCGCTTGATCCATTCCCCGTTCGCGTATTGATAAAAATCGTCACCCGCCTTGACCGAGCGATCCATGTTGGCAAGCGCGATGCCGTGCGTCGCGGGCACGTCTTGCGCGCACGCGGCCACAGCACACATGACTGCGCACAGCACGACAAACTTTATAAATTCAGGAATTCGTTTCATTCATGACTCCGATGGATCTATCGCTCGGGTGCTACTTCCAAGTGTACTGCCACTCGTGGGATGGGACCTCGCTTCGGGCGAGTGAATCGATTAAAAGGCAAACGTTCTACCGCGCCGCACAGAAACTTCCTCGGCGTGTTGATTGTTTCCTTGAGACTCTCCATGCCATCGCAATGCACGATGGCCTACAGCCGCCTCAGAAATGCGTTCGCCTCCACCGCGCGCGGAAACAGCTTCTCCTCCGCCTGGAACTCCGCCGAATGCACGCACCGCCGGCTCCCGCGCAGTTTCACCGGATGCTTCAGATGCAGCATCTCGTGGTACACGATGTACTCCAGCACATACGCTGGCACGGCGAAATGGTCGAAGATTCTGCTGATGATGATCGCATTGTGGGCCGGATCGTAATGCCCGAGAATACGGCGAGTCTTGGTCTGGCTCCAACTCATGCGCGGCCGCGCCATCAGCCCGTGAAAAAAGCGCGAGTTCAATTCCTCGAAGATCGCGTCCAGGTCATAAAAATGCCCGCGTGCCGGACGCAGCCGCTTTCTCCCCCGCATCTGCCGGACGAGATGCGTCTTGCGCACGATCTCATGGCTGGCGACATATTTCCGATAGCGCGCCGCCTGCCCGCGATCAATCCGCTGCCGGTACATCTTGGCCAGCAGAATATGCGCGATCGCCCGCAAAACCGTGTGCGGCGCCCCTTCCAGCAAATCCGAAAGGCGCACTAGCAGCCGCCCGTCCCGCAGCCGAATCGTGTTATTCACGTTGGCAAACCCAAAGAACTCAATCTTCAACTCGGGGATCGAGGAGGCAGGACGCAACTCCCGATAAGTTTCCTGGAAAATTTCAAGCAGCCCTTCGCGCACGGTGAGCCTAGGTTAGCACGACTTGGATGTGGTAGCGCCGCCGACCCGGCGGCTGTCGCGGCGGGCGTCTGGCCCGCCGCACCCGGCACCGAGACGCGCTGGACAATTTCTAACCAGGCGCTCGCGATCCGAGGACTCACAGCGAAGCCCTCACTCCGGCTTGCTATACTTCGCGCTCGAATTCGCATTCAGCTTCTTATGCTTGGCGGCATCTTCCTGGTCGGCCAGCAACTTGCGGTGATCCTCCGCGGAAGTGTCCACCGTATCGAGAACGTTCGTCAGAACAAATTCGTACTGGCGAGCCTCCTCCGCCGGAACATCGGCCGCATCCTTCAGCGCTCGCAGCTTCGCCTGGAACTCGGTGTCGGCGTCGATAACCAGCTTCAGCGGTTTGCGAATGTCGTCCTTCCGGTCGACGTAGGTATCAATATTGTCGTTCAGTTCGTCGTAGAGCAATTGGAAATCGTCGAGCAAGTCGTGCGTCTGCTGCGGACGATTCTTGGTTTTGGGATCGCTCCGCATCTCCTCCAGTTTCACCAGTCGGGCCCGCGTGAATTGCACGTAGAGCGTGAGCCGTTGCTTCGGCTCCCAGCTGGCATCGCGAATCTGGTCGATTTCCGGTTGCGTGAGCGGCTCGCGGTGGCGCTGCGCCTGCGCCATCGAACCACCGACCACCAGCACGATCACGCACACACCCACCCGAAACAGGGAAGCAGTCATTTTGCTCCTTTCGGAAACATGGCCATCAGCAGATCGTCCCGCACCCGTTGCAGACGGTTGATGGCGTCCCGCACCGGCACCTGGTCGGCCTGCCCCAGCGAGTGCATCATCTCCGTCAGTTTGCGGGTCATGGTGCGGGCGGCAATCTCAGTTTGCTTCTGATACTTGTGCGATTGAATCGCATAGTCTCGAGCCAATTCCGCGTAAGCAACCACGTCCACCAGCGCCGCCTGGCCATTCTCGAACTCGGAAGCCGCGTATTGTTTATCGGCCTCCGCCAGTTGCTTCTGCGCGACCAGTACACAAAGATGAGGCCGATCGCCAATGCTCGTCGAAGCCAGTCGCGCCTTCAATTCCTCGACCGTAGGCTCTTTGCTGGGCGCGGCGCGAGTCGTTACCGCGGCAACCAGCGCGAACAGTGTGACCGTTCCCCACAATCGAACTAAACACCGCACCCCAAGCATGATCCCAATCCTGCGGCAGTTATTTTTTCGGCTGAAGCGCAAGGAGCCGATGCTTCGCCTGCCATTCCTGTTCAGGATACTTCCCGTGAGCCGAGTTGAGGAAGAGCTGAAAATTCAGCACAGCCCGCTTCACGTCTTTGAGATGGTCATAGGCCGAAGCCCGCAGGAAGTACGTAACCGGCTCCTCGGGCAGGAATTTTACCCGCATATCCAAAGCCTTGATGGCCAGCGGATAATCCTTGTTCTCGTTGGCGGCGAAGGCCAGATCCCAGTACGCTTCGCCGAAATCCGGCTTGAGTTTTACCGCTTCCTGAAATTCCTTCTGCGCGTCAACGAACTTCTTCTGTTCGACCAGCGTCTGACCCAGGCTCTGGTGAAGTGCGGCGTCGTTGGGATTGGCCGTCAGCAGCGCCCGGTAGCTGGTCTCGGCCTGGTCGTATTTCTTGGCCAAAACGTAAAGATCGGCAAGATCGCGCTGCAGCGAAACATCCGCGGGAGCCAGCTTTGTCCCCGCTTGCAGTTCGGCAATCGCCTCGTCGTACTTGCCGTCCGCCGCCAGCACCCGCCCCAATTGAATGCGCGCGTCGGCCTGATCGGGATGCGCCGCCACCAGCTTGCGCAGTTCCACCTCAGCCTCGGGAAAACGGCGCCCGCGCATGTAGATATTGGCCAGCCCCGTCGATGCGTCGGTGGAAGGACCGAGCGCGAGCGCCTGTTTATATTCGCTCTCCGCGTCAGAGAATTTGCCCTGCTTTTCCAAAAGCAGTCCCGCCGACAGGTGAGGCTCAGGATCCTTCGGCTGCAACAGCGCCGCCTGCCGGTAGTCCGCAATGGCCTCATCCGGCTTGGTCGCTTCCATCACATGCCCAAGAGAAATCCAGGCCCGCGCATGGCCCTCCGCAACATGACTGGTGGGCTTGAGCTGCGTGGCTGCTAGCAGATATTGTTCGGCCTCGGGCTGGCCGGCCTTGGCGAGCTGCAGCCCCAGATTCAAGTTCGACTCAAACACATCCGGCTTCGCGGCCACCGATTTGCGATACGCCGCGATCGAGTCGTCCCGCTTGCCGAGCCCATTCTCCACAAAGCCAAGCTCGAACCACGCCACATAATTCGCGGGATCGTTCGCCGCGTCCCCCTCCAGAACTTTGCGCAACAACGGCTCGGCTCCGGCGTAATCCTGTTTCTGAATCAACTCCTCAGCCATCTTGAGTTCAGGAGGTGGCGGCTCTTCCTCGGCAACCGTGGTATGACGGACCGTTTGCCCGGAAGGTTTCGTCTTGTGATGCACGCTGGAAGAAGAGCCTTCCTCCTGCGATTGTGAGTCCGCCGGCGCCGCCGGCGCGGGAGGGTTCGCAGCCTGCGCGCCGGCGAGCACAGGCGCGCACGCCAGCAGCATAGCGACCGCGAGCCTACGAGCGACCATTGCAACGCGAGTTGCCATTTCCGTTCAGGATACGCGCCAGATATTTTCCCGTGTAAGAACCAGCCAGCTTCGCAATCGCCTCTGGCGGTCCAGCCCCCACCACCTTGCCGCCCCGGCTTCCGCCTTCCGGCCCGAGATCGATGACCCAATCCGCCGTCTTGATGACCTCCAGATTGTGTTCGATCACAACAATCGATCCCCCTGCTTCAATCAGACGCCGAAAGGCCGCCAGAAGTTTGCTGACGTCGTCAAAATGCAACCCCGTCGTAGGCTCGTCGAAAATGTACAGCAGCCGTCGTTTGAGCCGCGCCTCGCTTCCCGACGCGCCCCGGCTGACTTCCCGCGACGCCGGCTGCAAATGCGCCGCCAGCTTCATTCTCTGCGCCTCGCCGCCCGATAGCGTGGTCGCCGATTGTCCCAGCCGCAAATATCCTAGCCCAACTTCCTCCAGAGTCCGCAGCTTCTCCGTGATCTTGGGCACCTCGGCAAAGAACTTCAGTGCTTCCTTCACCGTCAGGTTCAGCACTTCGTGAATGTTCTTCCCGCGGTAGCGCACGTCGAGCACCGTCGGTTTGTACCGCGTGCCCTTGCACTCCTCGCAAATCAGCTCCACGTCGGCCAGAAACTGCATCTCCACCGTAACCGTGCCGTCGCCCTGACAAGTCTCGCAACGTCCGCCCGGAATGTTGAACGAAAAATGTCCCGCCCCGAACCCTCGCTTCTTCGACTCGGGCAGGGAAGCGAACAGGTCGCGAATCGCATCGAAGGCTTTGATATACGTTACCGGATTCGAGCGCGGCGTCCGCCCAATCGGCGACTGGTCGACCAGCACCACTTCCTCAAGAAACTGATCGCCCTCCAGACTCTCCCAACTCGTAGCCGGCCCAGTGCCGCCGTTGCCGGACTGCTGCTTGGCCTGGGCCAGCGCCCGGTAGAGCACCTGATGCAGCAGCGTTGATTTGCCCGATCCCGACACGCCGGTGATCGCCACAATCATCCCCAGCGGAATGCTGATGTCCACACCCTTCAGATTATTGGCGCGCACGCCGCGAATCTTGATCTGCTGCGCTCCCGGCTTGCGCCGCACCACCGGCGCCTGAATCCGCAAATCTTCCGAAAGATACCGCCCCGTCAGCGACACCGGATTATGCACAATCTCGTCGTACGTCCCCTCCGCGACCAGCTTGCCGCCATTCTCCCCGGCCCCGGGTCCGAGATCCAAAATCCGGTCGGCCGCCCGCATGATATCCGGATCGTGCTCCACCACCAGAATCGTGTTCCCCAGATTCCGCAGATCGTGAAGAATCTTGATCAGCCGGTGCGTGTCCCGCGGATGCAGCCCGATCGACGGCTCATCCAGCACATAGAGCGTCCCCACCAGCCGCGATCCCAGCGAAGTCGCCAGCTGAATCCGCTGCGCCTCGCCGCCCGACAAAGTTGAAGACAGCCGGTCCAGCGTCAGATATTCCAGCCCCACATCATTCAGAAATCGCAGCCGCTCGCGAATCTCGTCCAGCAACTTCTCCGCAATTTCAGCCTCTTCCGGACTCAGCTGAACCTGCGAAAAGAATCGCAGCGCATCCTCAACGGTAAGCGCACAGACTTCGCAGATGTTGCGTCCATTGACCTTGACCTGCCGCGCCTCCAACCGCAGCCGCGACCCATTGCAGTCTGGACACACCGAATATCCGCGATAACGGCTGAGAAACACGCGCACATGCAATTTGTATTTCTTGCGCTCCAGGTGATTGAAGAACCCGCGCACCCCCAGAAACTTCCCCTCACCATGGAGGATCAGGTTCTTGTGTTCCTCCTCCAGATCCGCCCACGGCACATCCAGCGGAATCCCCGCCACCTTGGCAAACCGCTTCAAATCGGTAAACAGCGGACGATACTTCGGCTTGGTCCACGGTTCGATCGGACAATCAGCGATCGTCTTCAGCTTGTCCGGAATCACCAGATTGAGATCGAAGTCGATCGTATTCCCAAACCCCTGGCACCGCGGACAAGCCCCATAAGGATTGTTAAAAGAAAAAAGCCGCGGCTCCGGCTCCTCATACCGCAAATTGCAATCCTTGCACTCAAACCGCTGCGCAAACCGCAGGATCTGGGCTTGTGTGGCGCGGGCGCCCCCGCCCGCGGCTTCCGCAAGCTCATCGTTCCCTGGAATCTCAAAAGTAACCTCTCCCGCCTCCCGATAAGCAGTCTCAATGGCATCGACAATTCGAGTCCGACCCTCAGCCGAAACCACCAGCCGATCAACCAGCACAAACACGGGCTCTGCAAAATTGAGATCCAGCAAAGACTCCGGCGTAGAGAACTCATAAACTTCTCCCGCCTGATAAAGCCGGTTAAACCCGCCCTTCCGCAAATCAAATAACCGCGTCTTCAGCGCGTCGGTCAACGCGGGTGCCCCACCCTTCTCGCGCTTTTCGCAAGAGGGTGGGGACTTTGACCCAGCTTTCCTGTTCATCGAAGCCCCCGCAGTCTCCTCCATCCCCGCCCCAGGCCGCTGCAGCGGAAACAACACCTGCAACCGCGTATCCGGATCCAGCGCCAGAATCGCGTCCGCCACTTCGTCGACCGTATCCTTCTTCACCTCGCGCCCGCACTTCGCACAGTATGTCCGCCCCACCCGCGCAAACAGCAGCCGCAAATAGTCATAAATCTCGGTCGCGGTAGCCACCGTCGACCGCGGATTCCGCGTCGTATTCTTCTGCCGGATCGCCACCGCCGGCGCAATCCCATCAATCGAGTCGGCATCCGGCTTCTCAATCCGCTCCAGAAATTGCCGCGCATACGCCGACAACGACTCCACATACCGCCGCTGCCCCTCGGCATAAATCGTGTCAAACGCGAGCGACGACTTGCCAGACCCGGACACTCCGGTCACCACCGTCAACGAATTGTGCGGGACCTCAAAGTCAATGTTCTTGAGGTTATGGACGCGCGCACCGCGCACCACAATGCTTTCCGTAGGAGTCGCCACCGTCTGCGTAGGGTCAGAAGACATCGGATCAGGGCCCCGATAGCCGCACACCACCCCGAGCGCACCCCGCTCAAAGCCGTCCGTGGGAGCTATCGAATCTTTCTATTATAAAGCAGGAAGTATGGGGCGCGGGCGCCCCCGCCCGCGTGCAGCCACAACAAATGCTATCGGTGAGCGAAGACGAACGATGGAAGATAAGTCATTAAGTGCCACATGTCTCCCGAAAGCATTCCTGAAAGCAAGACAAGCGGGGCGAACTGTAAAACCAGAAGCGCGGAGGGCGAGGCGAGCCCCTCCGCGCGCGACGACAGCAGCGCGCGCCACCGAGAACCCAGACGTCTACGATGCCGCCTCAATGTTCTCCACATGAATCAGATTGGTGTCCAGGTCGAGCTTGCCGATGACTTTTACCTGCTTGCCCTCGAACTGCTTGGCCTTGTCCTGGTCATCCAGTTGGTAGCTCATCTTCGTCGCCGGGTCCTTGAGGACGAACTTGCCTTTCTCCTTCACGATCGTGCCGCTGAAAGGCTTGGCATCCTGGGTTTGCATGTCGTTTTGCTGTGGTGCCGCGGTCGGCTGCTGGGAATCGCGTGCCGGCGGTTGCGAGCTGGCGTGCACACTGAGAGCTGCCATGCCCACTGCAAAAGTCAGCAGGGCAGCGAGACGTAGCAAAGATTTCTTCATTGGGAACCTCCGAGAAACTGGGTTGGTCTTTCTTGCCCGCAAT